>AUXO015142582.1_pt1 | contig 12559 bp, 14 predicted proteins | sample 768731 | NCBI WGS metagenome assembly AUXO01 (sample SAMN02715735, study PRJNA202380) | gut metagenome | biome: sheep rumen | host: Ovis aries | place: New Zealand: Palmerston North | reverse complement strand
TCTAAAGTAATCGGCAATCCCATTTTTATCTTGTTACCGCCAACAACAGCCCCATCTTTTGTGATTTTGGCAGTATCTGTCAATGTAACCGTAATATCGTACATATTTGCCTGAGATACATCTTCTACAATCAAATATTTTTTATTACTTACAGTCGGCAATACCACCTTTTTTCTTTCAGCTTTTACATTTAAAATATCTAAATCAGAATACGGCACATTTCTTATACTAATAAATGTTTTTTCGTTTGCACTCAAAGGAATTTCAGATCCGGTTAATGTAACCCCTCTAATAAATACCTGAAACGATATTTTTGAAGTTGCTTCAATTTGTTTATCTGCAGTTTGTCGAAAATTTTTATAAGTAAAAAATCCGACAATAAGCGCCAAAATAACTCCAATTATAATAATAGAATCTACAGGTCTAAATTTCTTAATTATTTCAATAAATTTTTCCATAAAAATTCTCTCCTATAAATTTTCTACAGCATTAAGAATTTCTTCTATAGTAGTAGTTGCACAGCCAAATTGTCTAACGACAATACTTGCCGCAATATTACCGATTATAGCAGCATAAGCAGGATCTGCACCCGTAGCCAAAGCCAATGTATAAACAGCCGTAACAGTGTCGCCGGCACCTGTTACATCAAATACCTCAGACTTATTAAACACAGGTATCTTTGTGTAATTATCGTGTGCACGTGCAACGAACATGCCATCAGCACCACAGGTAATAAGTATTGATTTAGAATTTGTTTCTTTTAATAATTTATCACCGGCTTTTTGCAAATCTTCTTCAGACTCTATACTAAAACCAACAGATTTTTCGGTATCAGGTAAATTCGGAGTCATAGAAGTTATATTTTTATATTCAAATAAATCTTTTTGAGCATCTACAACAATTATTTTATTAAATTCATTCGCTAACCTTATTGTTTCTCTAATAATTTTAGGTGTTAATGTACCTATATGATAGTTTGAAAGAATTATTGCATCATGTTCAGGGATGGCTCTTTCAATCTGTTTCAATAATTCTTCTTCAATTTCAGGGCTTAAAAATCCGTTTGTTTGTCTGTCGATTCTAACAATTTGCTGAGTAATTGAAGTAGTTATAGAACCGGAGATTCTGGTTTTTGTCGTCGTTTTTCTCGTAGGGTCTACAACAAGTCTTCCACAATTTACGTTTGCTTTCTCAAAAGTTTCTCTCAATTGCGTTGCCTGAAAATCATCTCCACAAACTCCAATAACACTAACTTTTCCACTATTTAATGTTGAAACATTATGCGCAGCATTGGAAGCTGCACCAAGAATAAGTTTTGTCGCAGAATGACGTAAAATCAACACAGGAGCTTCTCTGGAAATTCTTTCAGCATCACCATATATCATTTCATCTATGGCTAGATCTCCAACTACCAATACTTTTGGTTCGCTTAATTTATTTATATATGATTTTAATTGTTCCTTATTTATAAACATATTACAAGATAATTTTATCACGAACAAAAATTTTGACAAAAATCCAATTTATCAATCATATTATTTTACATAATAAATATTATTTTTATTCATGACAGAAAAGAGTTTTTATTGTATAGTTTATACGTAGAGGAAAAAATATGAAAAAATCAATAGTCAAATATCCGTATTTAACAGAAGATGTAGAAATTTATGAAAGAGAAAATGGGCATAAAATAGTACTTGCTCATAAAGAAGGTGAATTGGTCAATGTTAGTACTTGGGTAAAAACAGGTTCAATTAACGAAGACGATAAAATTAACGGAATTTCTCATTTTGTAGAGCATCTGATGTTTAAAGGAACTCATAAACATAAAGCCGGATATTTTGACAAAACTTTGGAAGCTAAAGGGGCAATAGTAAACGCTGCAACTTGGAAAGATTATACTTTTTATTATGTTACTTTACCTAAAGGTGAAAATTGCAAAGATTTGAATTTGGCAATTGAACTTCATGCGGATATGATGCTTGATCCTGTTTTCCCTGAAGAAGAAATAGGTGCTCCTTTTGATTTAAACAATCCGAAAGTGGCTGACAAGAGAGAACGTCACGTTGTTATTGAAGAAATAAGAATGAGAAAAGATCAAAATTGGACCAAGGTCTATAATGCTTGCAATTACAATATGTACAAAAAACATCCATATAAAAGAGATGTAATAGGTACTCCGGAAATAATTTCTCAAGTAACACAAGAAGAAATAATGAATTATTACAAGACTTTTTATTCACCTGAAAATATGACAACAATTATAGTTGGTGATTTTAATAAAGAAGAAATATTAAAGAAAGTTGAAAAAGAATTTGATTTCAAGGGTAGAGCAAATGCTCCTAAAAAAGAATTTGAAATCGACAAGCCTTGCGATAAAACTGTTTATATTGAAAATACAGGAAAAGTTAATACCTCATATATGATGATGGGATGGCTTGGGCCAAAAGCAGCTCAATTAAAAGAAAATATTGAACTCGATATAATAAGCATTATTCTTGGTGACAGCACAAGCTCAAGGATGTACCAAAACTTGATTGAAAAATTGCCGGAACAAATATTTAACATGGCAAATTGTGAACATTATCAATTTAAAGATGGTAACAATTTCTTTGTGCAGGCTAATTTTAAACCTGAAAAAAAAGATGAAGCTATTCAACTTGTAAAAAATGAAGTTGAGAAACTTGTCTCCAATAAAATTACAACAGAAGAACTTGAAAAAGCTAAAAAGAAAATTAAATCAAGATTTGCTTATGCAGCGGAAACTGTTTCAGAAATTGGCGAAACAATAGGTTACTATATGACTGTTTGCGAAGATTTAAAACTCGTTGAAGATTATTTGAGTGATTTGGATTCTATAACTATTGAAGATTTGGAAAATACTATTAAAAAATATCTAAGTTTAAATAACGCTGTAATTTCAATTCTCACTCCGGAAGAATAGTAATTATGTATGAAGCGACTCAAGAAGAAAAAGATAAGTTAAATGAAGTTTTCGTTAAATGCCGAAACTGTCAAAAATGTTCATTGTGCAAAACAAAGACAAAAACAGTTTTTTCGGCGGGCGTACCGAATCATAAGCTTATGCTTATAGGTGAAGCTCCTGGATATTATGAAGACCAAAAAGGAGAACCTTTTGTTGGAAAAGCAGGGCAATTACTTGACAAAATTTTGGAATCTGTCGGGTTTTCAAGACAAAAAGATGTTTATATTTGCAACACTTTAAAATGCAGGCCACCTGAAAACAGAGATCCGCTGCCTGACGAAAAAGCGGCTTGTCGTGAATATCTCGATGCTCAAGTAGAGATTTTAAAACCGAGAATTATACTTTTATGTGGTCGAGTTGCCGTTCAATCTTTTTTGGATACAAAATTAGGTATCACAAAAATCAGAGGGAAATGGTTTGCAGGTCCTAACAATTCAAAAATGATGCCAATATTTCATCCGTCATATCTGTTGCGAAATGATTCCAGAGAAAAGGGATCTCCAAAGTGGCTTATGTGGCAAGATATTCAGGAAATCAGAAAAGTTTATAATCAAATGGACTGATAATCAATAAGTTCCATTGGTTCAACAATACAATCAATAATTGCAGGTAATTCTGACGATAAAGCTTTTTCTATTGCCGGTTTTAAATCTGCCATTTTTTCTACTCTTATGCCTATTGCGCCATAACTTTGAGCAAGTTTTACAAAATCAGGATTTGTGAGCTTTGTTGCAAAATAATTTTCATCAAAATTATTTTCCTGTATTTGCCTTACCATACCTAAATAACCGTTGTTCAGAATAAATATCTTAATTGGCAGCTTGTACTGAATACAAGTTGCAAGTTCTTGCATGTTCATTTGAAAAGAACCGTCACCTGCTATACAGATAACTTTTGACTTGTTTTGTGCAACGCTAGCGCCTATTGCTGCAGGAAAACCAAAGCCCATTGTGCCCAAACCGCCGGAGGTGATAAATTTATTTTTTGAATTAAATCTAAGTGTTTTTGCTGCGAGGATTTGATGTTGACCGACTTCAGTAGTGACTGTCAAATCCTGTTTGTATTTTTGTATTTCATTTATCACATCAAATGAATGCAAAAGATTCGAACGTCTGACATTTTCAACAGTTTTCATGCTTTTTGCATAATCAAGCCAGATTTTGTTCTCTGATTGCTGAACTTGTTCTCTTATTTGGTCTAATAAAATTTCAGCATCTCCGACAAGTTTTATTTTTGCATCTATAATTGATGGTTTTATATCAAGGTATAGAAGTTTGTTGCAAAAATCTTCAGCTTTAAAACAACTTGTTACCCTGTCGTTTAATCTTGTTCCTATTGCAAAAATTAAATCGCTTTCTCGGACAATTTTATTTGCTTTTTTATCTCCATATATGCCTATCATTCCAATATAATTTTTGGAATCAACATATCCCATCATTGTTCTGACAATTGGAATATTTAATTTTTCCGAAATCGCTTTAACAGCTTTTGTTGGAGCGCCTCCGCCGGAAATTATTACAGGTTTTGTTGATTTATTTAATAAATCGACTGCTCCTTGAATATTAACAGAATATAATTGTTCAGAATTTAATATAGTATTTTCTGTTGTACTTGTAATGGTAGAAGAAAGTACATCTTTTGTAATGTCGATAAGAACAGGCCCTTTTCTTCCTGACATCGCAACATTATATGCCTCAATTATAGTTTTTTGTAATTCATTTATATTTGAAACTTGAAAGTTCTTTTTTGTGCAGGTTTTGGTAATATCAGTAATGTTGACTTTTTGAAAAGCTTCTTTGTTTAATTTTTGAGAAGCGACCTGACCGGTAATTGCAATTATAGGAGAACAATCAAGATAAGCATTTGCAAGTCCTGTAACAATATTTGTTGCTCCAGGTCCCGCTGTAACAAGCACAACACCACATTTACCAGAAGCTCTGGCATAACCGTCTGCTGCGTGACAAGCAGCCTGCTCGTGACGAGTAAGAATGTGCTTTATGTCGCTTTGTTTTGATAATTCATTATATAAATTTAGAATGACACTTCCCGGATAGCCAAATATACTATCTACACCTAATTCTTTCAGGGTCTGTATAATTAATTGTGCTCCGGTCAGTGTTTTAATTAAAGTTTGCATACGATGATTGTAGCACAACAATTTTTTAATGCAAAAAAGACACCTCTAAAAGAGATGTCTTTTTTAATAATTGTAACTATTTAATTATTAGTTCCAATCCCAAGTAAACAATCTTTTGAATGCATTTTTTGTCTCTTTTACTTCTTTGTTAAAAGCTGCTTGTTTTGCTTTTGCCTGAGCTTCTTGTGCATCTCTTTTTGCTTTAGCTTCAGCTCTTTTTGCTTTCCATTGAGAAATCCAAGATTGTTCTTCAGCTTTTACTGATTTATTTGTTGATTCGATTGAATCTGCAGTTTTGTTTAACCAATTAGATACAGGGTTAGCTGCATAAACTGCTGTTGTTGATAACATAACTACTGCCATTAAAGCTACTAATGTTTTTTTCATAATTTTCTCTCCTTTTACAAAAATATTATACTTAAACAGTTGAAATTTTGCAAATTTTTTATTTATAAAATTTGAAAGCTCCAACTATTCAATTGTTCGATTTTTCGACTAATTAATACATTTCAATAATTTTTTTAATACCTTCTTGTGCAACATTAAAGATTTTTAACATTTCAGATTGTTCATAAGGGGCACCCTCTGCTGTAGTTTGAAATTCAATAATTTTCCCGCTTTTTGTTAAAACAATATTGCTATCAACCTGAGCAATAGAATCTTCGATATATTCCAAATCTAATCTTACTTCCCCGTCTACTATGCCTGCAGAAATTGCACCAATTGGCTCAATAATAGGATTTTCTTTTAACGTTCCGCTTGCAAGCAATTTTTCTACAGCAATTTTTAAAGCTAAAAATCCTCCGCAAATGCTTGCTGTTCTTGTGCCGCCATCTGCTTGAATTACATCAGCATCTATTGTTATTGTCAAATCAGGCATTTTTTCTAAATCAACACATGCTCTCAAGCTTCTTCCAATTAATCTTTGAATTTCTTGAGTTCTTCCTGAAATTTTTGTTCTTTCTCGCTGACATCTTGTATTTGGGGCTGATGGTAATAAAGAATATTCTGCAGTCACCCAACCTCTTGTATCTTCTTTGTCCATCCATTTGGGTTTACCTTCTTCTACTGATGCTGTTGTGATTACTCTTGTGTCACCAAATTCAACAAGTACCGAACCTAGTGCATGTTTTGTGAAATCTTTTGTAAATTTAATATTACGCATCTCATCATTTTTTCTGCCTTCTCTTTTCATATTATTCTCCTAAAGTTTACCTTCGTAGTCCCACATATATATCTGTCCGCAATATTTACATACTGCGTGTTCATTCATAAATTGTAAGTCGGGTATAAATTTGTATCCGTCTACTGTTATTTCAATGTCACCATTTTTGTTATATTCTTGAAAAAAACTCTTTTCTCCTTGATAGTTGGGAGAAAACATAAGTTCAAATTTATCAATGGATTTACAATTTTTGCAAATAAACATTAGTATTCGTCATCCTCAAGTCTAGCACGTCTTATTATTTCAGGATCAATTTCTCTTTTTTCTATCTTGAAATTTTTCGGTAATTTTTTAGATGTTTTTTTTGTTGATTTTTTCTTTAGAGGTTTGCTAATTTCTTCTGGAACAACATCATTCAAGTTATTATACCAAAGAGTCCAACAAATACTTCTTAACGGTAGTGTAAAACCGACTGCGACAAACATAATTATGTTTTGAATAATCATTATTGATATTTTTGAAGGAGTAATTCCAAGAGGTTCAAGTGGTTCTATTGGTAATGTTAAAACCCAATTTTCAAGGCCTTTTGATAAAGAATGAGTCCAATTTAGATAATCAAAAACAACAGTAAGTCCTGATGTTAAAAGATAGTAAGTTAAAATAACAAGAATTGTCATCAAAAGAAATGTTCTTGCAAAGTTACCTTTTATGATTACTAGGCTTCTTCTGAAATATCCGATTGGTGAAAGTCCGTTTTCAAATGTAAATACTTGAAAAATTAATATAAAATATACGAAAAATATAAAGCCTAAAATCCAAAAAATAGGAATTGTTGCAAGCAATGTAAACAAACCAAATAAAAACCATAGTGCAATAAATGAAAATGTCTTGTTTAATACAACTTCATTATGGGATTTAAAATCATAAACTCTGCCTGTGTTCAGATAACCTTCAGTCATAGAGTTCAACGCGCCATATGCAACAAGATAATCCCAGAATGCTCGCATGAAAATAATTAATCCCGGAATTATAGCTAGTAAAACGCAGAATATCATTGAAGTTGGTTCGTTTAATGCTGGAAATTTTGTTGATAAATCCTGAATATTTGATGTGTACCAATAAGTTATTCCAAAAACAAGCCAAATACCTAATAGCTGACCTAATACAGGAAATAGCATGTATAAAAGAAATTTATGAATATTCAGACAATATATTTTTAACCCTTCAAAAAAAATGCTTAAAACTCGTTTTTCTTTTTTTGCCATATAAAACCCTTTTGTTGTAAAATTATTGTAGTACAAAGAATTTAAAAGTGAAAGGTAAAATGTGAAAAGTTCTTTTCTGGAAGAAATGAAGTCTTTTAGTCGTGAAGATTTTGAAAGTAATAGTGTAAATTTGCATATTCATACAACATTTTCAGACGGAAAGGCTGATGCAGAAGATATAGTCAGACAAGCAAAAACCAAAGGATACAAAAAAATAGCAATTTGTGACCATAATACAGTTGACGCTCATAAATTAATTAAAGATGACATTTTGCTCCCTGCTGTTGAATTTGACGTGTGGTGCGGATATGTATTTTTGCATTTGCTAGCTTATGGAATAAATGTTGAAAATGCTGAACTTTTGAAATTTATGGCAAAGAATAAAAAAGAAACAGAAGCTGATATAGTAAGAATTTTTTCAACAAGAAATCTAAAAAAACTAATGAATGCAATACACAATGCCGGTGGTATCGCAGTATTGGCACATCCTGCTTGCTGTTGGTGTTTTAGTCTTGACAGGTTTGTAAAAAAACTTATTTCATTTGGACTTGACGGCATTGAAGTTTATTATCCATACAAAAGACATAGAGGAATAATAAAATTTCATAAGGCTGAATCTGTTGAAAAAGTTGCAGATAAATATAATCTGATAAAAACCGGCGGAACTGATTTGCATGGAGAAAATTTAATTTAGCATGTAGTGTGGGCAAAATGAAATGTGCCCACAAATAAATTGTAATTTCATTTTCTATCAGCAACAACGGAAATAATACCCACCCATCACTCCCCTCCCATAATGTGAGGGGTAGCCAAATCTTTCTATTCAGATAAATCAATTAAATCTTCAAGTTTGCAATTTAGAGCTTTCAGGATTGCAAACAACGTAGATACTCTCATATCAACTTGACCTTTTTCAATCTTGCTTAGGTGTTGTGCTGTTATTGAGTTTGATTTTTCTACTAATTGTTCTTGTGAAAGTTTTTGTTGTAATCTTTGAAATCTTATACAATTTCCTAATTTTATCAGTTTTTCATCCATAGGTTAATAATAAGATATTTTGTTGCTATAAACAACGCATTATATTATGTAATATACAACACATAAGCAGTATTTTTTAGCAGGATTATTAAATTGATAATTTCTTTATCTGATAATAAATACAACAACTATATCTATATGCGGGGCTTATGCTGCCCCTGCACCCCTGCAGTGTCTTTCTTTTGTCGAAAAGAAAGACACCAAAGAAACTTGGACCTGTTCCTTCGTTCACATCAATGTAATTGTTCGGTAAAAGGCTCGTAAACTCACTTTTTTAACTGTCATTCTGAACTTGATTCAGAATCTAAAAAATTACCGTTCAGACAGTACGAGCCTTTGTTATTTCCTCACAAACATTGATTGTTCACTCCGTCAAAGGTCCGGAAAGTTTATGCTTAATTATTTTATACCGTATTGCATTATTGTAATTATGTAAATTATTACTTGACTTGTACAATAATGACAAAAATTATGTAATAATATGAATTTTTCATATTATTGCGTGTGGTTTATTACTTTAATTAGTTATATAATTTTTGTAAAAAGAAAGTGACAATGAAATGAACAAAGAAATAATTAAATCACATTTAGAAAAAATGGACGAGATTTTAGACAGCATATACGATATTGCGTATTTTTTGAACAAAATCTGTGAATCGGATTTTACAACAGATTGTGCTAATCATTTATATATTCTAACAAATCTCTTGAGTGAAAAGTTAGAAAAAGTTGATGATATTGAATTTGAATTAAAGAAAATTTGTTTTGATTAGCTTTTTAAATAAGCCTCAATAAATCCGTCTAAATCACCGTCCATAACAGCATCTACGTTGCTGACTTCATAGTTTGTTCTATGATCTTTTACCATTTTGTATGGATGGAATACGTAAGAGCGAATTTGGGAACCAAAATTGATATCAACATTTTCTCCCTTTAATTCAGCAAGCTTTTTCTCATGCTCAGCCTGACGAATTGCAAGAAGTTTTGAAGCCAAAATTTGCATTGCATTTTCTTTATTTTGTAACTGTGAACGTTCTTGCTGACATTTTACGACTATTCCTGTAGGTTTGTGTAAAATTCTAACGGCTGTTTCTACTTTATTTACATTTTGTCCGCCTGCACCACCTGAGCGCATTGTATCTATTTCAAGTTCTTCAGGCGGAATTGTTATTGTTTTTTCAAAATCTTCTATTATAGGTGAAACTTCAACTGAAGCAAAGCTGGTTTGACGTTTGCCGTTTGCGTTGAACGGAGAGATTCTGACTAATCTGTGAACCCCTTTTTCTGCTTTGGAATAACCGTATGCATATTTGCCTGTAATTTTGATTGTAGCAGATTTTATACCCGCTTCATCGCCGTCAAGTTTGTCTAATAATTCAACTTTCCAATTCTTGTTTTCAGCCCATCTCATATACATTCTAAGTAACAAACTCGCCCAATCTTGTGCATCAGTGCCGCCAGCTCCTGCGTTTATTGTCAGAATTGCATCGGCTTCATCATATTCTCCATTTAGCATTTGTTTGATTTCAAATTTGTCCAATGCTTTTTCCATTTCTTGCAGTGATATTGAGCATTCTTTGATTAAATCTTCATCGCCAATTTCTAACGCTGTTTCGGTATCGTCAAGAACGGCTTGCCATTTGTTAATAAATTCAACAATATCTTTAATATCCCTAATTTTTGAGCCCAATTCGGAAGCTCTTTTTTGGTCAGCCCAAATTTCTGGGGATTGAAGCTGCGTTTCTAATTCTTCAACTTCTTTTTTTAATGAACTTAAATCAAATGTATTTATTTTATTAAAACGTTCTTGTAACAAAGTAAATTGTTGTTTAATTTCAGTCTCCATGACTAAATTTTATCTAAAAAAATATCTTCTTGCAATTAAGATGTAAATTGATATAATTTTTCTAGGAGATTGAAATTTATGAAAATGTTAGAGGGGATAAAAAGGATATATAGTGGAAAGGAATCTTTTTCCAGGCATATAGCTTTATTTTCTTTGTGTGGAATATTGGGACTTATTGATGTTTGTGTTACGGTTGATGGTGTTGAATCATTAGGCATCTTAGCAAAAAGTTTGTATATTTTGGCTTGGTTTATTTTTTCTGTGTTTATAATAGGATATGAAGTTATATTTTTGCATGAAAGAGAGTTGCCTGATATTGATTTTAGACCGTTTCAATTGTTTTTTCAAAAACCGTTGATTTTCTTTTTGTTTTTTGTTGTCCCGATGACATTTGCAAAAATTTTTCCTGATTATTTAAGAGTTGCCTTTGCTACAGAAATGCTGCTTGCAATCCCACTTACAATGATTCAATCAGGTTTTTCATATAATTATAATAGTAATGAAGCTTATAAATTATTTGAAAACCCATCGCTAAAACATTATATATCTTTGTTTTTTAAGAGATTATGGGTATTTATATTTGCGTATATATTAGTAACTTTTGTTGTGTTTATAATTTTCTTTATGTTCGGAACATTCTTGGCGATAGTGCACAGAGGTAATATTGAGAGTGTTGGAATTATGTTATCTTCTATGCAATTTACAATTACCAAATTATCTAATTTCTTAACAGGAATTCTGTTGATATATCTTTTAACTATTTCGACTCTTGTTTGGGATTACGAGTTGATTAAAACTTATGAAAAAGATGCAGACTAATCTGCAGTCTGGTATGTATATTCAGGGTGTTCCAAGAGTTTAGTTTCAATCTCATCAAAAGTCATAAGGCCTTGAGTTGCACCAAATTGTGAAACAACACCTGATGAATTAACAGAAGCATACATTAGAGACTTTCCTATATCAAGCTCGCTCTTTGCCAACGCTGCACAGAAAGTTGATGCAAAAGCATCACCTGCGCCAAGTGTTGATACAACAGGACCGTCAAATACAGGACAGAAGAAGTATTTGTCGCCTGCATAGGCATATGCGCCACGACCGCCGTCTGTGATTACAATTACCTGATAATCTCTTACTTTTAACTTTTGGAACATTTCTTTGATATCAGGGTGAACAAGTTGTTCTGAAAATTTATCTTTGCTTGTGTCAGGTCTTACTTGAATTCCTGTTGCCATTGATGCTTCTTCTTTATTCATAACAACTATGTGAGCATTTTCCAATATCTTTCTCATATAGTTAAAGCCTTTTTTAATGCTTGATGTTCCTGCGTTAAAGCAAACTATAACATCATTTTCTTTTGCAAAATTAACTATATCATCAAGAACTTTTGTACTATCCCCATTTAAAGGTGCTATATATACAAGTTTTGCTTTCTTTATTGCTTCAAAGTTAATATCTGATTTTTTTATTTTTCCGTTTGCACCTCTGTGTGCCAGAACGGTTCTGTCCCCTTGAAAACTTACAAGAATTATCGAAAAACCGGTGCTCATTTTCGGATCTTGTACGATGCAATTCATATCTATGTTTTTATCTTTTAAAAAGGATAATATGCCTTCAGAATAAATATCATCTCCTACTTTAAACATTGCGCATGCTTTATATCCAAGATTTGAAAAGTTGCAGGCGGTGTTAACTCCACCTCCGCCGACTTGTGATGAAAAATCAGATATCTCTACCTTTGAACCGTATGGGTAGCTCATAAATTCTGATTTTTTATTTTTTGTAGAAACAGATACTATATTTGCGTCTTCACATTCTACAAAAACATCCATTGTGGCACTTCCAATTGTTACTACATCGCACATAATTTTGCTCCTTATTTTATTATATTATATCGCAAACTTTTTATAATGTGTAATTTTGCAATATGTTTATGTTAAAATATACAAGTAATGAATTTAGATGCAGCAATAGATACCCTTTTATCTCCAATAGCCGATAAAATTTCAGGGATAATATTCAGTTCAGTTACAATTCAAGGTGTGAGGATTGAATTTTTGGTAGCCCTCTTAATGTCTGCTGCTTTTTATTTTACATTTAGAACACGCTTTATCGGAATTTGGGG
>AUXO014498459.1_pt1 | contig 12561 bp, 12 predicted proteins | sample 768731 | NCBI WGS metagenome assembly AUXO01 (sample SAMN02715735, study PRJNA202380) | gut metagenome | biome: sheep rumen | host: Ovis aries | place: New Zealand: Palmerston North | reverse complement strand
CAAAGCTGGTTTAAAACACACGAAGATTGGGAAATTCTTTTAGGAATAGATTGTTGCAAAGAAACATTAGAATATACAAAAACTATAATGAACAATTATAAAAACTTAAGAGTTTTTATGATGGATTCAAATAAAGGAACTTATATAACATCTAATACATTATTTAGTATTGCTAAATATGAAAATATATTAAGATTTGACTCTGATGATATTATGTTTGAAACAATGGTCGAAGAATTAATGAATAATAATGAATATGATCTTCAGAGGTTTAGATTAGTTAGTATGAAAACAGGAAAATTAATTACTTATTATTCGTGGGGTCAGCAATTTGTAAAAAAGCATATATTTGAAAAATTTGGAGGGTACAGACCTTGGCCATGTGCTGCAGATCATGAATTTATAGAAAGAACACAAAAATTTATTAATTTAAATTTATTAGATAAACCTTTATTTTTATATAGATCTAGAGAAAATTCATTAACACATGATAAAAAAACAAGTATGCAATCTAATATTAGATTAAAACTTGCAGAGTTTATCAATAAATCTGTATATAAAAATGAAGATGATGCTAAAATAGAATGTATAACAAATACTTATCAAGAAATATTTTCTGATATATATGATAATGATCCTGAAACTTATATGTATGATGTTGTTCCAGTAAAATGTGAAATAAAATATACTCCAAATAATAAAATAGTTAAAAGAGAATTAGCATATACTCGTGGTAGCGAATTACCACAACAAAAAGCAGTAAGTGTTAAAATAATAAATACTCCTATAAAAAGAAAAATTATCGCATCTAAAGGCAATTTAATTTAATATGAAAGTATTATTATGTTGTATATTAAAAATGGAAAATCACTATTTAGAAGAGTGGGTTAGACATTATATTAAATTAGGTGTTGATAAAATTGTAATGTATGACAATAATGATACAGATGGTCCATATGCTGAAAAAATAGAAGATATTTCTTTTATAAACGAACAAATAAACAATGGATTTATAGATGTATATAAAATTCCTTATGAAAAATGTGTTCAATTAAAATATTATAATCAATGCTATCAAAAATATAATGATTATGACTGGTTATTATTTTTTGATATAGATGAATATTTAATGCTTGAAAATTTCAAAAATATAAAAGAATTTCTTTCTCAAAGCAAATTTAATAATTATGATATAATACATGTTAATTGGAAAACATTTACAGACAATAATTTATTAACTGTTGAAAATAATGATTATTCTCTTGTAAATAGATTTACTACTCCTTGTGAAAATATTCCAACATTAAGTAAAAAAATAGATACTGAAATTAAAAGTATTGTTAGAGGTGGTATAAATAATTTAGAATTTACAAAAAATCCTCATACATTAGATAGTATTATAATACCTTGTTGTGATGTAAATGGAGACAAATTAGATAATAAAGACCAAAAAAGTAAAAAAGTAATTCATGTAAATGCATGGATTAATCATTATATTTGTAAAACAATAGAAGAATATTGTAAAAATAAATTAATAAGATTAGGTGGTCATACTCCTCACAAAAGAAATGTAAGATATACAAGAAATTTTTTCTTTATTTATAATCAATATACAATTGAAAAAATAAGATTATTTAATCAATTATTTAGTTTAACACAATCTGATAAATTAACAACACAAATAAAATCTTATGCACCTATTAGAAAAATATCAGGAAATGTGTATAAGACTTATACTAGGAAAAAAATTGTAAAACAACCTCCAAAAGAAAATGAGGTTAAAAAGATAAAAATATTAAATTCATCTGTTATAAAAATAGACAACAGACCAAAAATAAAACGTATAATATAAGATATAATTTTTATGAATAAGTTATCTCCAAAAATTAAATTAGGTTGTCCAAAGTGTGGAAAATCTTTAGAATTAGATATTAATAATTTTAATTTCAATTTACAACCAACAAAAACAAATAAGATTACTACTGTATTTGGTAGTAATGTTAATAAAAAATCATCAAAAGTTATATCATTATTTTAATATGTTAAAAATAGACCCATTTAAAGTTGAATTAAAATATAAGATAGGATTTACAAAAATAAATCCATCTAAGTATGATCTTTTGTATGAATTAGCAGAATTCTTGCAAAATGAAAATAAAGAAGAATTTAACGAATGGGAATTAAAGAATAAAACAAAATCAAGAGTTCCAAATCTTGAAGAGAATGTTAAAACTTTAATTGATGAAGGATTTATATCAAAAGAAAAATATACTAAGTATAAATTGTTAAAACACTTATGGATGTAAAAAAAGGGGAAATTAAATTCCCCTTTTATTTTTTAACTTAATTAAATATTCTTTATAATCATTATTTCCAAGATGATTAATTATTTCATCTAATTGTTCATCATTTATCCATCCCTTTTTATATGCAATTTGTTCTAAACAAGCAATTTGGATTCCTTGTCTCCTTTCAATTGTCTCTACATAAGAAGATGCTTCAGCTAATGAACTAAATGTTCCTGTATCTAACCATGCAAATCCAAAAGGTAATTTACAAATTCCAAGTCTTCCTTCTTCTAAATAAACTTGATTTAATGTTGTAATTTCAAGTTCTCCTCTATCAGAAGGTTTAATATTTTTTGCTTTTTCTACTACATCATTTGGGTAGAAATATAACCCAACAACAGCGTAATTAGATTTTGGATTTTTTGGTTTTTCTTCAATTGCAACCAAATACTCGCCAGTTTCTTCATCAAATTCAGCAACACCATATCTTTCTGGGTCATTTACATAATACCCAAAAATTGTTGCATATGAAACTTTTTTATAAAATGGTGGGATTGAATGTAATTTAGCATTCTTTACAGCATCCTTTAAAAGTTTATCAAAGTTAGGTCCATGAAAAATATTATCACCAAGAATTAAACAAACATCATCTTTACCAATAAATTCTTCACCAATTATAAATGCTTGTGCAATTCCTTCAGGTTTTTCTTGTATTGCATATGAAAATTTAATTCCATAATCAGAACCATCACCTAACAATCTTTTAAAACTATCAATATCTTCAGGTGTTGAGATAATTAAAATATCTTTAATTCCTGCTTCCATTAAAACAGAAACTGGATAATAAACCATAGGTTTATCATAAATAGGAAGAAGTTGTTTTGATATACCTTTTGTTATTGGATATAGTCTTGTACCGCTTCCTCCTGCTAAAACAATTCCTTTCATTATAAAATTTTAATTTCTGATAAGTTAATAGCTTTCAATATATTATCAATTTTAAAAACAAATCTAGAAGGATTTATTTCTGACATTGGAACACCATCACAAATCTCACCGCGATATCTAAATCTTAAAAAGTCTCTTTCATACTCCTTTTTTGAAGAAATTTCATCACGTAAAATTTTAACAAGGGCAGTTCCTAATTTTTTATTTTTAGAAATATCTCCGTCTTCCTGTTCAACGGGTTCCTCTTGAATATCATCGGGATCTTCAAGTTCTTGTGTAACATCATCATTTAAATCTTCAGTAAAATCTGCAGATTCATCATATTCTTCAGGATTTTCTAAATCTTCATATTCATCTGCTTCTGGAATTTCAAATGACATTAAATCTTCCATAAAATCTTCTTTCATTAAATTTTTTGTGGTTTGTTTTTTATTTAAAATTTTATATACATTAATCATAATTTTTAAATTTATTTAATGTATATATCTATTTATGATTAATCAATTTTAGGTTTTATATCATTCCATGGTTCCTCATTTACCATTTCTTGTAATCTTGCTTTTGTTTCTTCTGATAATTCATCAGCAGAATGAACAACCTGTGGTTTATTTAACTTATCAAATTTCTTTCTCATTTTTTCAGCTTTACGCTGTTGTGCACCTTCATCAAACAAATAATTATATCTTCCCTTTTGTGCCTTTCTAAGCATTTGTTTATAAATAGACTTTCTTTGTGGACCTGTATAATAAATTCCTTGTGATATTGCATTTGCAATGTGTTGTTCAAATATAATTCTTGCTTGATACTCAGGTGATTTTAAAACCCTCTGATTATGTTCTTCAATTAATTTTTGGCGAGCAACCTCAGCTTCAATTTCATTATTTGGTGATGATGTATCAGTTTCTTGTGGATTATTTAATAATGATGTTGTATTATTATCAATTAATTCATCGAAACTATTTTCATTTACTAAAGTTTCCAATTGGTCTTTTGATAGTAAACTTTCTTGATTTAATAAACTATTATTCTCTGGCATATTAATATGATTTATGTTATTTTATAATGAATAAATTCCATCCGATAAAGAAATTCTCATAGAATCTGGACATTGTATTTTTCCTAATTGTCTCCATCCTTTTGCAAATCCATTTCTACAAACAGATGTAATATAAGCAAATGCATTTTCAGAAACATCTGGATTAAAATTTTCCCAATATCTTATACAATCTAATACTGCTGCACTAATGCAATCTTCTCTATCATCAGGATTATTATACTTTAATTTCGTAGATAGTTTTGTTGCTATTTGTTGAAACATAAGAACAGCTTCAGTTGTTAATTTACCAAGTTCTTTGCTTCTTTTAATTTCTGCTAATAAATCAGCATTTTTTACATAATGACCAGTTGAGCTTTTTTTGACAGTTGGCAAAGTATCATCTATAAATTCTCTTCCTTCTGCGGCTGCCTTTAACTGTGCTTGTCTCTTTGTAGACATTTTTATTATAATTTTATTTTAAAATTGTATTCATTTATTATTGAAATTATTTATATTAACATAAAAAATGGGGAGTTACCTCCCCATTAATTATAATTAGTTAAATTTGATTAATAATTCTTATCTAATAATGCACTTATCAATTGTGCAGAACTTGTTAAAGAACTCATAATTGTTGCTTTATCAGGATGTTCATTTTCATCATTAAATGTTACACACAAGAAACCTATTACTGATTTCATTCCTCTTAAAACAACCCATCCACCATATTTTGAATCTCCTAATTTAAGTTTTGTAGCTAAATGTTCATCTTCTTTTTCAACATCTTGTATAGAACCAATCCAACTCTTAGACTCAAAATGATTTGTCATAAATGGATATTTTCCCATATTAAAATTATGATATTCATCTGTAATATATTCTGCTTCAGGAGATTTTTCTTCATATGTCATATCCATATATAAGAAAGGAATACCTGCTAAATTATTTGTTCCATTATGCATTTCACAAACTGTTGCACGTTGAGCACCTAATTTTATTAATAAGTCTTTTAATTCACTTCTAATAAGTGGACTATTTTTAATTCTCTTTTTTACTAATTCATTATGTGCGTTTTCTTCCTGTTTTTTAATATCAATTTCGGCACTTTTAATTTCTTTAACAACTTGTTTATTACGTTGTATATTAGATTCTTTATTAATGTCAACACCTAATTGATAAGTACCACATATCAACAAAAACAATACACCAATTGCAAAAACTACATTACCATTCAATTCACCTATAACTTCTTCAGGATGAAGTAAAATTACAGGATTAGAACATATAAACATGATTAATATAATTAATATTATCATTAATATGTTTTTAAAGAATGACCCAAACCCTTTATTAGAGTTACTAATCAAATTCTCCTTTAAATCATTAACTTCTTTTACGTTCATTTTTTAATAGGATATTTTTTAAATTGTTGTAACTCTTATTGAGTTTCTAGGTAAATTAAATGAATTATATTCTCCGTTTAAGTCTTGAATTAATACAGAAATTGGGTCATTAGGATCACCACCCGCAGAAATTTCATCAACATTAACTAAAATATCTCTTATTTTAGAACCATCATCTGATACTTCTTCTGCAGCTATATATCCAGGAGGTAATGCAAATTCATTAATATCTTCAGTTATCTGAATATATTTCTTACTTGCCATTACAGCTTCTCCTTCAATAACAAGACGTATTTGGTCTTCAGGTTGTGCCTTTATATAATCTCCATATTTAACATAACAGTTATTAGGAGTTATTTGATTACCATTCATAAACATTCCACATTGAACCATGTGTTCTGCTAAATATTTTAATGTTGCTTCATCAAATTTATAAGGGCATTCTACTAAATCCTTTTTATCTGAAATCAAAGAAATTTCTTTTGAAGTACATTCAACAGTATGACCATCAACATTAACAATCCAATTTCCACTCATTGGTAAAGAAGCAATGATCTGACCTATTTTTCCACTACGGAATTTAACCCAATCTAAAACATTTGGTTGTGCAGATTCATTAATTGAAGATTCATTTAAAACATCTTTATGTTCTTCAACCTTGCTTTCATTCTTTTTCTTTCTGAACATGAATTTCTTTTTAGCAGGTTTTTCATCTTCTTTATTTTCTTCTTCACCAGTTTCATCTTCTGTTACATCTTCTAATTGGTCTTGGGGTGTAACATCATCTTCTGCTTTTTCTTCATTTTGCGCATCATCGGAAGACTTATCTTTATCATCTTTTTCATCTTCGTCCGAGTCACCATCTTCAGCATTGAATAATGCACTCTTTTCATTATTAAAGGTTGTTCCTTTAAATGCATCAGTAAAGTTTGCTTGTTCATCTGCTTCTGAAGAATCTTTGTCTTCCTTCTTACCTAAATCATCTGTGTCAAAAGTAATCTTTTTTCCACTATGACTATCTTCAACGGTAATTTTAAGACCTTCATTTAATGTGTGCTCAGCGAATTGAAAAAAATTCTTAACACTTACCGGAGTATTTTCTCCATATAAGCTTTCAAGAATAGTCTTTGTCTTTGCAAAATCTTCAGGATTTACAGAAATTTTTAAACCTTCATCTACTCTATTTACTTGAATTCCTTTAATTTGAAGTTTTTGTTCTACTGTTCCATTATAAGGAACTGTAAAAGAATATACAGATTCATTAATCTCATCAAAATCTTTTGCATATCTGTCTAAAAATGCTTTTGCATCTTCATCAAGTTTATCTGAACCTATATTAGCTTCATAATTTCTAAGTTTCTTATAAACTTCTCTAGTTTCATCAACATTTTCTGTTATAATATTGATATGAGAAGGTTTTTTCTTTGTATCAGCATATCCGAACATCTTAGCATAGCTTTCATTATAAGGTAAAACTATGTTAACTGTTCCATTTTTTGAATCTGCATATAATTGAGATTCATTAATTGCTGTTACACCAAGAATTTCAATTCCCTCAGAAACTGGTTTTGCCTTTTTCATTTTCTTAATCCATGAAGTTAAAGCTTTAACTGCTTCAGGAGTAGCATCTTTCTTTGCTTCCTTCTTTAATGCAGCTTCATCTCCTTCACCTCCATCTTTAAGAAGTTTTTCTAATTTCTTAAATGCTTTAGTTCCTTCTTTCGTAAGACCAGCAAGTACTTGCTTCTTTAAATCTTTTAATTCATTATTACCAGCACTTTCTGAAACCTTTTCAGGAGCTACAGGAACGCTTGGATTATTCTGGAAACAATTCTTTAATTCTGGGAAGAAGTTACAGAATTCTGCTGGGCTGTAATTTTTCCATTCTTTAAAATAATCTTGAAGTGCAAATACTTCAGCCTTATTCTTAAACTTCATTACAACACTATCAGCATCACTTTCATGTTGTGAACATTCAATACCCATTTCCTTCAAAGCTTCTGTGAAACGACCTTTAGAAATTGGTTTAATGTCATTTGTATTTAATCCTACTTCAATAGGATATGTTGATTCTTCAGAACGTTCTGCTGTTTCAGCAGGAGTTTCTTGTGTAGCTGCTGGAATTTCTGTGTCAGTTCCTTCTGCAGGGGTTTCTGATTCACCTGTAGCATCACCACCTTCACCAGCACCTAAGAAATCATCTAATTGTGTATCATCTAAATTTGCTAATGAATCTTCATTGTCATTAAAATCTTCATCACCTGTTGGTAATGTTGGAGGAACTGAAGTTGATGAATCAGTAGGATTTTCTACTGAAACTGGTTCAGTTGCTGCGGGGTCTTCAGGATCTGGTTCTAAACCAGCCATTGGTTCATCTGCGGCAGCTTCATCTGGTGTAGGAGTTGGAAGTTCAGCTGTATCTGTTGTAGCTGCTGGTAAATCTTCTGTTGGTGTGTCAGTTGCAGGAATTTCTGCAGTAACAGATGTTGCAGTTACAACACCGCTTTCATCAGGAGTTGCTGGTAAATCTACTGAACCTTCAGGACTGTCAGCAGCAGGAGCACCTGCAACTTCAATAGCTTGAGTATCAGGATCTTCTGCGATAGCCTTAACAATTGCGTTATAAACCATCAATGGCATATATTCATTGTTAATAATAGGCTTACGATCTGCATCAAGATAGAAAGTAATTGACTTAGTTTCATCCTTAACATCGCCGTTAGCATCAACTGATGGAATTACAACGAATGCAGTACCTTGATTTGTTTTCTTACCAGATTTAACATTTTCAGCATAAGAAACTCTTAATACTTTAACATTACCCTTATCTTCTAATCCAGGAGCAACAGTATCAAAATCAGAATCAAATGGTGTAGCACCTTCAATTGCAGCATCTTCAGCAGAAGCTTGAGCGTCAAATGCTGCTATATCAGCATCCATGGTATCACCACCCTGTTCTATAGGTGTTTGCATATCTTCAGGAGATTCTGTAGCAGGTTCTTGTGTTCTATCTTCTTCTCCATTATCTGAGCCAGTGTCATCTCCATCTTCAGGACTTCTACCAGTATCATCTGAATCATCAGAACCAGCATCATCATTCTTATCATCAACACCTACATATTCCTCAGAATCTTTCTTATACTTTTCATAATCTTTCTCCATATCAGCAATTTCATCATCAATTAACTTAATTGCCTTATCAATATCATCATCAGCTCCTTCAGATTCATCCTTCATCTTTTCGAAGTCCTCTTTCTTCTGCTTTAATTCTTCAATATATGTTTCATATTCTTTCTTTGTATCTTCAATTCCTTCAAGAATTGCATGTTGATTAGGAAGAATATCTTCAAACATTGATGAAACATTAATAGACATATGTTCATTAATGTATGTACGACATTGAATTGGATTTACATTTCTATAGAAAGTACTATTTCCTAAATTAGAATCAGTTGTTGTTACAAATAAATTATTCTTAATTCTAAATACATCTACCGTTTTTCCGTTTGATTCGTTCATTGCTACTCTCTTAACAAAATCAATATAAGCAATTTCATCAAACTTTTCATTAATCATCTTAACTGCAGCATAGAATCCTTCTTTATGTTCATTCATTAAATGAGACATATTTGCAATATTATCAAGTTCATCTACAGTAACTTCATTACCATTAATAACAATTGAACTTTCAGTAATCTTTGCAGAATCTTTATATTCATAAATTGAAATAGAATTTTCAAGATCATTAATCTTAACTGCTGGATGATTAATTAAATTACAAAGAGTCTTAAATGACTCATCGAGATTTTCAATACTTTGCTTTGAAAGCTTAGTTATTGTATTTCCCTTTCTATTATAATAAGTACCTTTAACATTAAAGATGCATTCATTCTCTTTAACATATTTAACAGGAGAGAATACTTTCTCTGTATGTACAAGAGAATTAACTCTTTCAAGAGATTCACCAAGATATACATTAGCTTCTAATGATTGGTCTTGCATTACAATATTTAATATATCTCTAACAAATGGATCATATTCAAAAGCTTGAAGTCTTTGCTTTAATACAGCCTTATTAGCCATTGTCTTATTATCCATATAATCTGCTACACAAGATTCAATCAATGGAACAATATAATAAGATCCTGTACTTTCCATAACTTTAAGAATCTTCTTAAGATCAACTTCTTGTTTATACTTAGCAACTCTGTCATTAATTGCAGATAATTCTGTATCTACTGCACTTAAATGATTCCATCTTGAAGCACCAGAAATAAATGATTCATAAAGAAGTTCTTCAGGTCTACCAGCATTTAATGCTTGTAAATATTGTTCACAGAATGATTTCAAACCTTCATTTTTAGATTCTGCAATCATAATCTTCTTAATAGTAGAATCTAAATAAATGTGAGAATCAATATCACTTATATGCTTATGAGAAACAGAATTCATCTCATTTAGAGTATTTTCCTTTTCTTGTTTAAGCATTTCGTTTACTTCTTCTTGTGTATATGTCTTCTCTTGAGTAGGAAGCATTGCTTCATTTAAGCTTGAATTATGAAGAGTATTATTTGTTTTTTCTTCATATTCATCAAATGATAAAGACTCTAAAATGTTATTAATTTCTTTAATTCCCTCAAATAATGAAAGACTTTGTCTAGCAGTCATTCTTGTATCGGCATTCTTATTAGTCATATATCCCACCAATGCAGATTCTACCATAGGTACTACATAACTATATTGCCCATGCTGCATTTCATACAAGTTATTAACTATATTAATGTCACGTTTGTGTTCATTAATCTTCTTGCCAAGGTCAAAAACAACATCCTTTGCAGATTCATGAATAGCAACACGTGTAAGATCGGTTATAAAATCCGAACAAATTTGTTCTTCATGAAGTCCTTCATCTAATTTCTTTAGATATGCTTTACACACAGAGGCAACTGGAGCATATTTACTCTCTTTTGTCATAAGAGTATTAATAGACTCCTTTAAACCAACTATATTAAGCATGGATAGGTTTAATGTTGTAGATTTAGCCATTATTATATAGCGTTATTATTTTTATTTTGTTTTATTTCTAATATTGTTTTATTGACAATTTCTTTTCCATATTTGTAAGTCAAATATTCTAAAATTGCCTTATCTCTTTTGATTAATTTGTCCATTTTTTGATGACAATTTCCTTTTATTATTTATTGATTTTAATCTCAAAAAAGTTAAAAATTTGAAAACTCTAACTGTTATAAAATCAATAAGTTATCAATTTTGTCATTTATGTTATTATCTAAAGGATAAAAAACTTTTACGGAAATCTTTGTATAATCGTATTTTTTTGCATATTTTAACATGCTTCCATTAATAATTACAGGATTTTCTGTATCAATTCTTCTTTGATTAATATTTAAAGCATATGAGTTAGACATAATAACTGAACCATCTTTAGCAGTATAGTCTATAGTAATATCTACAAGACCTGAATCTATAGTAAATAGCCCCGGAGATACAATTACAAATGAATTTTCATCAATAAATTTGTCTTTATTTGGAACTATTTTTATAATAGGATTTTCAATAACTAAATCTTGATTATTAATTACAATTTCTGGTTGGTCAAAATTTGAAAGAGATTCTGGTATTCTCCAAACATAAGATTTAGCATTATATGGAATGATATCTATCAAATGTTCTTCATTATTTTCATCAATATATGATATTCCGACTGTACACATATCAGATACATTAGAACGTGAAGTCCATTCTATTAACATATTAGTATTAACTGGATAAATTACATTTTCTAAATTTAATTTATTGAGTGTAATACTTTGTAATCTCTTTGTATTGTTATTTAATACCTCAACATCATAACCAAAATGCTCAATTTTCTTATCAGTTTCAATTTTTGATGTCTCATCAAATACTGGTTGATATGCTTCAACTGCTAATGAAAATGTTAACTTTATTTGTCTCTCAGAATCAAATGAATACGAAACAGTTTTATCAATAGATTGCTGTTCTGGGAATCCAACACAGCAAGAAACTTTCATTCCTCTATATAAAACATAATAAGTTTTATTTTTATAAAAAGTTTCTCTCAATGCTTGTTCAATCTTAAATGCAGTAATAATATTGTCAATCCACATCTCACACTCAAAATTAAATGTTAATGGAATTGAATATAAAAATGATGTGTAAGATGTCAATTTTCCGTTTTCGTTCTTCAAATATGTACCTTTTATAAATCTATTTGTAATATTTGCTGCATCAATTTGTGAACCTGTATATTTAATAGCTCCTCTTGGAAGCATATCAAATTTACCATCTATTTTCTTTTCATTAAAACAAGTTGTACCAAAGAAAGTATAGTTATCTTGAGCAAATCTTTCATCAGAAGACCCAAAATCATACATAAATGGAACAATAACTTTCTCTACAACATTATCATCCCATATCTGTTCATATGACATTTTATTGTTTAGTAAATCTAATAAACCAACAATGACACAACGATTAAATACATTGTCTGTATTATATCTACTATATAATTGATTAAAGCTTTCTTCAGCCATAGTTACATTTTTTGTTTTTATATTTATAGGTCAAAATTGCAAATTTCAAATAAATAATTAAAATAATTCTATTGTATGCTGAAACATCTTGCGAGAGATAGTGTTAAAACGTCGTATCCAAGACGACACTATAATTCACAGAAAAAAGTTAAAAAACAGTTTGAAACTATAGAAGAAGCAGAAAATTATATAAATAAAAGAAAATTAATAGGTTATACAATATACTTATGCGACATATGTTCAATGTATCATATATCACATAAAAACAAAGGAGGGTAATCCCTCCTTTACTTTTTAAATTTTCTAATAAA
>AUXO014117586.1_pt1 | contig 12561 bp, 9 predicted proteins | sample 768731 | NCBI WGS metagenome assembly AUXO01 (sample SAMN02715735, study PRJNA202380) | gut metagenome | biome: sheep rumen | host: Ovis aries | place: New Zealand: Palmerston North | reverse complement strand
TACGGCAAAGAAGTCTCGCATATCATCCTGAAAACTATCCTGGGTAGGGATGTAAAAATCAGGGCGGTCAACCCTGAGAAGGTGATATTTCCGTCAAAAGCCGGACTGCATGGTGTACGCTTAGACGCATTTATTGAGGAAGAAGGAACAGACGTGGCACCCGGCAGTATTTATGATCTGGAGCCGGAAAACTATTCGAAGGATCTGGTCCAGCTTCTTACATACATGAAGAACAGCATTCCTGAAAATGCGTGCAACCCGGACCTTGAGGAGCTCCACTCATACATTGACAAAGTGAAAAAGGACCCCAACGTCCAGGAGGTGTATATGACATTTGAAGAATATGTCGAAAGGGAGAAGAGCGAAAACGAGCGGACGCAGCTGAAAAGGCTGCTGCCGAAGCTAACGATCGAGCGTACAAGGCTGATCAGAGAATTGTCACCTCAATCCGCAAACTTATGAATGTTTCAGGCTCATCACCCGACGATGCTATGGACACCCTCGGTATCGAAGCGGATATGCGTGACTATTATAAGGCGATGCTATAACACGAAAGCGCATCTCTATTCCAAACTATTTTTCTATTGTACGATAGTGTGGCTGTTGCATATGCGACAGCCACAAAGCACCTTGTTGTTTTTCCTGCGCTTTTGCCCCATTGCACACTCCACCGCCTGGGTTGACGGGATTGGCAAGATTTAAGGAATCTTCTTGCCGTTACAAATGCAGAACCCCTGATTCAGTAAGTTTAATGTGTCATGAAAGATGTTGATATTATCTGTACGCATGGTTCCCCTCTTTCACCACTCTACTCGTCCGGATCAAGACGATACTCTACACAGATCTCATCCAGCCAGCCCTGATCCTTGACACCGCTCACTCCTTTATATGGAACCGCCCTGGCAGGTCCCATGCTGTAGTACTTACAGGATAACGGACCATAACAAAAAGTCTCGAAGCGGTTGCGGACAATATTCCTGTGAAAATCATACTGTATCATTTCATTGGCCATGTTCGCCCAGATATACCGAAAACATTTGCCCTTCCAGGCAACTTTGCTGAACATCTGCTCGCCTTTCCACGCATATATTTCAAGCGGAGGCTCTTCCTGTGTCCATGGCGGATCAGCGTAATCAGCTGAACAGACCCGTGGAATAGGCGTTCCATCATATCTTGTATTTACGATATCAAGGTTTACAGACATTTGCAAATAGCCGCCCGACTCTTTCACGTCCAATTTCTTTATACCGCCCGTACGGTAATAATTTGCAAATTCTATTTCAGGATAAATCATTTAGTGTTAAAGCTTCAGATATCACTACATCCTCGGGTATACAAAACCAATTACAAGTAAAACAATAATAAGATTACAAGGCATTTAACTGTTAATAAAGAATTGCGAGTTAATATGGTAATACAAAATATCTTGTTCTCGATAAGGCCTTCAATATGGCTAACTCTCTTCTTTTTGACATAAGGCATCCAAAAGAACTATTAATTGATAATACTCTACTACCTTGACCAAATTTATCACAGCCTTCTTACAATATCATACTTATATAAAGCATTCCGTTTACTTGCAGCAATATCAACAAACTTACCTACATCCCCGACGAAATCTTTCCATGAAATAAGAGAGCAATAAGAGTCATAATCCCTATCAAATATCCCAGGAGTTGGATAGGTTTTATACTTAAGTTTTACGTTCATCATGTTTCTCCGAAAAAGATTATCAACATCTTTTATTGTCATAAAGCCATCGTTGTTAGCGGAGATTAACAAGTTTGCTGCTTCTGGAGTATAGACTGCAATTAAGCCATTCGTCCTATTGTTAATTCTATTTTCTAGTGAGTACCGAATCTCGTCATATATCCAGTCATCATACTCACCTTGCCTATTATGTTCGTGGTTAATCGCTAGTGGCGAAAGTATCACAATTGTCACACTAGAACGTTGCAACTTTCGATATAAATATCGACGAATAGTTTCATCAGACATCGTTGAACGATTCTGATTTTCAGAGAAATCGACCGTATCATAGTATGCATTAAATAAACTTGCTAGTTCTCTCTTATAATCAATACCATCTGTATATCGAAATGAAATAAAAACATTTCTTGCCATAGTGTTTCCTTTATCTCGGTGCCTTTTCATTAATTGCATATTCAATTAATTCTTCGATATTCTCTTCTATATCTTCATAGACATACTTGCTAGATGAATACTTAGAATCAAAGCATTTGACATATTTCGAAAGACGTTCTCCACCGTTTGTAAAAATCGAATAAAATGGATTTGAACCTTTACGGGTCTGATTCCCACTTGCGTCTTTGAGCTTATGAATATGTATACCAACTATGCCTTTGTTCAATTCATAGGCTTTTTCTATCTCATACTTTACCCATTTACGTGATGAAGTCGTTTCTCCAATTAGAACTACGATACAAGAACGTTTTTCCATCTGCTCATTTATCCAATTCTTTATCGCAGTCTCGCTCTTGTACTTAACCTCTTCCCAATCATTATCAGAAAAAGTAGAGGACTCACTTACTTTTCCCATATTTCGCACCTGTGAAGCACGCCATGCATCCTTGTTATACTCAAAACTAATAAAAACTTGTCTCTTAGGCATCAGTAAATCCTTTAATAATTTGATTGCTTATCAATAATTTCCATTACAGTTTTAACTATCTCATTTATGTTTGTTTCCGTTTCTAATCGAGTTATATAACTCGACAAATACGAGTAATTGGCAATATCATGCTTTACACTTTCAAGAATTGTTTTTGCAGCATATCCTGTACTACCAACAGGTATGATTATGTTTCCCTTTTCTTTAGCAATGTCAAATTCTTGAAGACATCCCCCTGCATCGACTATATGCCCACTAATCGTATCTCGTTTATTTCCGAAAATAAATATTGAAACCCCTGTCTCTTCAAGAATATCTTCTCTATATTTTCTCCATCTTTCTGCTTGCAATTTAGGGTTAGTCGGATTCTGTGGAAATGGCCGTAGGCACAGATGTTCAGTTAAATGTCGATATTTCTCACTATATATAACGTCCAGCGCACCGCTAATCACAGCAGATCCTATTCCAGTACCAAAGCCCGATGTAATTCGATAATCACTACGCACCAATTCCCCTGCTAGTTTTCCAGCCAAATACTCTGCTTTATCTTTATCCCAAGGAGCCGAAAATTCGTCAGCACTGCCTGAAATAAAAACATTTTTCATCTTAAATGCTTTCTCGATTTCTCTGAGAATCACCGTTATTTCAGAATAATCATCAACGAACACTGTCTGAATTCCATAATAACGAAGGTTCTCCTCTCTCATTTCCTGCTTAGCTTTTTCATATCCATACTCTTCATCAGAATAATAATCCGACTTTTGAACCCTTCTAAAAAAGCAAAAATGTTCAGGTACTTCTTCATCAAGTAGAGAATGAATCTGACTAAGTATATAGTCAAGATTAGGATCCTCAAAACTAAATCCTACAAATAAAAACACCTTTGAAATAAGATCACCCTTTAATGCAGTTCGGAATAATGGCCGTTTATTCCCATATAGCTCATAATCGGATTTAGTAAGAACTGCCGTTGCAGGGCGATTTACATCACCGTGCATCTTGTATACGACTGCATCTCTATCATGCTTCATAACAGACAGTTGATCCTGTTCCGACTTAACATCCGGATTTCTATTTGCGTCTTTTATCCCTTCTTCAATCAACTGATCATAGTTCGTTGTCCAATATGTAAAAATTGGAAGACGCGTGAGTATTCTAACATTCTCATTTATTCGCACATCTCTTGAAAAGGCATCCATAATTGCTTGACTAATTGGGGTATGTGAACCTTTTCTGTTCCTGTAATATTGAGCAACAGAAAGAAGGTCTGTTTCTTTATCGACATCTAAGTCAATATCAGATGCCAAAGGTCTTAACAATCCTTTCCAGTCTACAAAGCCAGATGGACGCGATAATCCTGCCCCTCCAAAAACCGCTGCGTTACCTTCTTGAATTGCTTTCGAATATTTTCTGATTAATTCCTCTTTCTTAATTGACATATTATCCCTTTCATTTACAGTGGATGAATTAATTCTTTCATCTTATAATTTGCATTTATGTATTCAGTTGACCAATTGCCCAACAGTTCAGTTGTATTGTCAAATATTAATCCTAATTCACGTGCGAATATGGGATTAAATACTATTTGAACGTCCGTTTCCTTTCTAAAGCGATGCTTTAAGAATTCTTCAAATGGCGACATTCCTGCATTAAATACAAAACAAATATTGTGCAGATAATGCATATTACTCATAATTGATTTATCATAACGTAGGCCAATCACACCTAGCTGATACAAAATTGATATCTTGTTCTCTGTAATTGTCATATCATACGAATAAGAAGCATCAAATCTTAAACCATTGACCAAGTCCCGAAACTCAGAAACTTTCATTTGCTCGTTACACCATTGAAATTCTCCTAATACATCCGATAGATTTTTAAATACATGCTTGTATTCATCGATAAACTCTTCTTGTATAATTCTTCGAGCATTGTCCTTTATAGCTAGCTTTACTTCTTCTGCGCTTAGTTTAATAGAAGGATCTGAAACAAATTCCCCGTCAGTATCGATATGAACTATTCGAGAAAGAAGTGAACTAAGGTTAGAGATTACATCTCTTGGCCTCCAAAATGAGGATCTTAATATATAGTTAAACAAAGACATACTAATTACATTTCCCTGAACCTTCATAGGTATTGTTTTTGGGAGCCCCGGAAAAAAGGATAATGCATAATCCATCCTCTGAAAATAGTCCTTACTTGAGTCACTAATCTGTTTATGTGTAATTGTAGAGACAAGGTACTCCATTCGCTTTGTCAGTAGTTTTAGTAATTCAAACGCTGTCCATGACATTGACCCAAACTGTCTTTTAAAACTATCTCTGTCATATTCTACAACCTGATCATAACGATCTTTGGGAAGTACAATGCAAAAGTCTATATATCTTCCAAAAACATTTACCGCCTCATCCTTATACTTATTATATTTAAAATTCGTAACAACCTCGATTAACGTTCTAAAAAACAGTTTTTCATATTCATTTCTATTATTATATTCCTCTGTATGTGTAAAAAGCGTCTCCGTCATAATACGAAAATCTTCTGAATGAGTATCAAAACCATCCAGAGAAATAAGAATTTTCTTTTTACAGAGTTGAAGAGCATCAAGGAATTTTCTAGTATCCTTTTTCCCAAAACAATTCTCTATTATTTCCTGTGTGTTAAATTTTGCAGAAAATGACGTTACGAGAAGCTCATCATCATTACAACTATCTAAGGCAGCCTGAAACTGGTTATCAATCAGCTCGACCGCTGCCAAAAAAATAGATTTTGGAACACTATCGCTTAAGATAGGTCGATATCTTCTTTGATTAATCCTTAAGCCAATTTTCGCTTTTAGTTTCTTTGTATATTGATCAAATACCTTATATCTAGGATCTTTTTCTGTAATATTGAAACATTCAATTTCGGCTCTTATCGTTACAATGCTATGCAGAATAAAATATACCTGCCAAAAAATGCAAAGCATATCATAGGACGAAATAATAGTAATATCCTTAATGTGCTTGGTAATCAAAGTAGCATATGCTTCCTCATGTTGAAAAGCCTCTGCAGAAAGAGGTATCATTTGCTTATATCTCTTATCGAAAAGTTCCTTGTCCATATCTCTAAAATTGTTTATAAATGTAGACTTTCCCGAACCTTTACGGCCTACAACAAAGAAACATTTCTGATCAAGAATAAGACTATATATATCCGGCTTTACAAGACAACTATCGGGTATCCGAATAGTATCAGTCAAGCTGAAGAGTTTATCCATTGCTTCTCTTGTGCTTTCATATTCCTCAGATTTGTTCTTTGTATTATATATTGCAGTATTAAAAATCTTTCCGATGAATAATCTGAACTCCTTTTTCTTATCTTTACTGGCAGAAACAAAATATCTCCCGTGTCTGTCTTTAACTATAGCAAAGTCTTTGAAAACCCTTGCATTTCTTTCTTTGAATACATCGAAAAGTGATTTTTCTTTATTTCCTTCAAAAATCACTGGAAAAACCGAACTGGGTTCTATTTTATAACGCTCCTCAATAATTCTAAATTCCTTGACTACTTCCCTGTCTTTATTTTTATTTGAATCTGGATCATTAATAATTTTCTTAAAATCCGGAGTGCAAAAAACCACTATAAGATCATATTCTCGAATTCTTTCACGTAACTTATCAAAGTCCTCATTATCTTCATATGTATGTCTATCCAATATAACATCTATTTGAAATTGGGCATTCTTAACTATTTCTGAACGAAGAAATTCTAATTTCTCATATCTTTCTTCTGAACCCCACGCATAACAAAAAAATACTGTTGCCGCTTTCATTAATTGATTTCCTTTCCGTTAAAAACCATCTCGAATCCACAATCAAAAGTCGTAAACATTCTTTCCAGATAAAATCCTTGGTGTTTTTAAAACCTAATGCTGTAACTTGCAAAGCGATTTTGCAGGTATATTATTTTGTGAGTCAGAAATACTTTTTTATTAGAATCGCCGATTTCTAATTATACTGAAACAAAAGTTCATACCCCAAAAAAATTAATTGTAAAAGAAATTTTCGACATGTTATATTATCAGTAGTAAAAAAGAGCAGCACTAGTCGCCTGCTCTTCTTTCAATATTCATATTCTAAATGTAAAAATAAGAATCTAACATTATTCACATCCCCTCTAATGTAAAACGATATTAACCTGAAATTGATTATACTATTGAATAAGATACAGTGCAATAAAATCTAAATATATTAAGATAATAGAAAACTTGTCCGGTTTTAAATTATTCATGCATACAAGGGGGGGCTTTCACAGCTACATTCAACAAATAGGTTCTCCATACGCAGTCTCAAGTCCTCACCACTTTACATGTTCTATTATCTGTACCCTGCTATTTTACTGAGACATCTAAAAGTAATAAATAGTTTCCCATAATTGAAAGGCTACATTGCAATTGCAACAGCTATCTCACTATTACTGTAATCATTCCCCTTTTCACCTAATATAACTCTTTCGTCGCTACAATTCTTAAGAAGTTTTAGTATTCATTGTACTCCTACGAGGTATCAACTTTAATTAGGTAATGCTATCTCCGACCTTGTTTTGCAATTCGCTTCAATAGAATATTCAGCCATCTCTCATCCTCTCGTCCAGGTCTAACATCTTCTGTCACCCAATATTCCACCACCTGTAGCTCCGGAACATTTGTTATAAACTCAGAAAATCCTTCGGATATAAAATCGGTAAAATATCTACCATTTTTCTCACCTTCAAAGCTCCCATACTTAAATGATACATAGAATGCTCCTTCCGGTTGCAGAGCCTGGCACAGCGAACGCATTACAGGAATCAGCTCATCTTTCTGCAAATGCAACAATGATGCACATGCCCATATTCCCTCATAGATTTCATCTATCGCCGGTATGTATTCTCGAAAGTCCAAACATCGAATCGTAAGACCCGAAAGTGTATGTGCGATTCGACACATGGCTTCAGAGCCATCAATTGCAGCGACGTCATAGCCAAGATCCAGAAATGCTTTAGCATCTCTGCCTGTTCCACATCCAAAATCCAGAATTCGGCCTCCCTTCGGAATATAGGACAGGAATCGGGAACGAATACTTCCCATGTCGGCATCTTTTTTATTTGAAGTAAACTCCTCCGCGTGGCTCTCATAATACTGAATCGTAGTATCGACAAAATCCTGTTTAGAACAGTACTTTTCATGCAGGGTCATATTTCCATATTCTTCCATTCATTTTCCTTATCGATAAACCAAGGATACTTATCTATAGAACACTATCTGTTACTTCCCATATATCATAGCCCTGAATCATTGCGTCTTCATATACTTGTCGCATGTGATGTTCCAACACTTCCGAAAACTGTTGATAAGAATTACCCTCGATGTATAGTGAATTTTGTGCCCAGATTGAGTTCAGATTATCGACTCTGCATCGTTCGAAATCTTCTCTTATTCTAGGGTATTTAAAAACAATACTGTACATTTGATATTGATTCTGGCATAAACCCAGAAAGTACTTTTCCCAATCAGGTAATCGATTATTCTTACTTCCGTTAGCCCATTTATCAGCAGGGGACAAATTCCAAAGCTCATCATGTGATACGTAAGACCATGGAATAAAATGATCTATATCATATGCATTTTTTAGTATTTGCTTTCCAGTGTAAATATCTCTGACATCTGATATATCCATAATATCTGTCCAAAGTCGTCTCACCTTTTGCAATTTACGATTACGTTCATCGTCTGCATCCAGTTTATTCACCAACCCAGGAACATTTGGATTTCTGCTTTGGAGATACTGAATTTTTTTATGAGCTATCCAACTTTGAATGACCTGATAGTTATCAATTATAAGATTTCTCCATTCATTATCAACGATAATTGATTTATTTAATGACACTCCGTCTCTTATGATATACGGAAGCACTGACACTTTATTAATCTCTGCAATATACGCTATCAGCCGCTTTCTTGATTCCCATAAACTATTGTTTCCGCTAAGTTCTGTTAAAAACTTAGAAAGAATTCTATATGGAACATACCGTACCAGTCTTTTTTCATATGAGATTATATCTTGCCTATTCACTTCTATAGTTTTCAGAATCTCACTTTTAGGAGCCTTACTAGACAGCCCAGATTTCTGCTGCAAAAGATCAATTATTCTCTCGAGCAAATCCTGTGGATTACCACTTATATCAATCGTTCCGAGTCTTAAATGATAATGTGTCACAGAATACCATGCATCACAAATCATCTCATCAATAATTTCTTCAAAAGTAAATTCTAATCTTCCTGTCTTTAATAAATTGACAATGCCACCAAGCCAATAAAACTTATACGATTCAGTAGGATCGTTTAATACTCCGGAAAACTTAGTAGTATCAAGACTATTAAAATAATGAGATGTATCTAGTTGCAGTTCCATATTCTTACCCTTTATACATTAGAAGGTCATCAATTTGGCAGTATCCAACAACATACAGAAATCATTCTCAACATCGTCTATGCTCAACCCAATTCCCCAACTTATACGAACCGAATTCTCAATCTGGCCTTCCGGCACGCCCATTGCAGTCAACACATAACTAGGTTCATAGTTTCTGGAATTGCACGCAGATCCGTTTGAAATACCACAATACTGCTTCGTTGCTATCATTAATGCCTCTGAGGACACTCCATCTAAGCAGACATTTAATGTTGTTGGCATACTAGATTTCTGATCGCCATTAATAGAATATTTGAGTCCGGATTTTTCCAAGCATCTTATTATCGTATCTTTTATTCTTTGATACTCAGATAAATGATCTTTATACTCTTCCGCAGCTATCCTGCACGCCTCACCGAATCCCGCCACCAGTGCAACAGGAGTTGTTCCCGGACGCATTCCATGTTCCTGACTTCCTCCGAACAGTATTGGCTTCACCGGTGGTAATATGTAGTTCTTTTTCCGGAGCACTAAAGCTCCAATACCTTGGGGACCATACATCTTATGAGCAGCAATAGATGCCATATCATATTTTAGATCACGTATCTCATCTACAAGCTTGCCGCATGTCTGCGTCATATCCGTATGAAACAGAATCGACTTTTCGTCCAAAACATCGCCAATTTCTTTAATCGGTTGAATTACACCCGTTTCATTATTAGCATGCATAATGCTAACAATGAGAGTATCATCACGCAGTCGTCTTATTACATCCTCCACATCAATTCTTCCAGATCTCTGAGGAGCTATGTATTCAACATCGAAACCATGTTTTTCCAAATGTTTCGCGGAGTTTATTATCGCCTTATGCTCGATAGATGTAGTAATAATATGCTTCTTTCCTGTCTGCTCTGCATACTCAATCAATCCCTGCAGCACCATATTATTACTTTCAGTAGCACCACTGGTAAAAAATATCTCATCGCTTTTCACTCCAAGAAGATCTGCTACTTGCTTTCGACCTCTTGTTACAATCTTACGTGCATTTTCTCCGTAATCATGTGTTCTGCTATCAGCATTACCATAAGCAGTATAATACGTATTAATCATCACTTCCAACACACGAGAATCTATTGGTGCCGAAGCATTATAGTCAAGATATATTCCGCTCATTTTTCCTCCTGAAGCGACAGATTTAAAAGATCATCGATGTTCTTTATGAACCCTGTGCCACAAAGATGGGATATCCCCCTCTCCAAGTTTAAGTAAAAGTATTTGACTAAGGTTGCATTGTCTGTGGGTAAATCCATAGATATGCACCAGGCTTTCATCAAAGCATCATAGATTTCATTATATTCACCTGCAAATGTATACCATGACATTTCCAAATTACTGTCTGCGATAATGGGAACGTCAGTAGGTATTGTCTTTTCACTCAGAGAGTAACAGAATGCCCATCTGCAAAGTATGTTCCAATTCTTGATTCCTGTTTTGCCTTTTAATCGAGACAAATGGTCTTTCGCTTGCTGTGACAAGCGAACAGTTCTCACTATCATGAAGTACTACCCTCCAGAAAATATCCATGTTGAATATGAGTACTTTTAGTAACATCATTGTAACTAAGTGTAAATTCATCACCCACATTTTCCTTCATCAAGTCATAATACGCCTGGTCTATTTCTGCATCTGTAGAAAGAATTATGGTTTGGTCACTTGCGTTCGGAAAATAGGTCGTAATCAAGGCCGTTCTATGAGCGGAATCCAATCTCGATAATGGTGTATCTATTATTACAGGCAGCTTTTTCTTTGAGCACTTAGCCAACGCCCATAAAATAGCAATTACCATCAGCTGTTTTTCACCTGCAGAAAGAGATGATTTCGGAACCGTATTATTATTCTCATCCAGATAAGTAATTTCCAGCGTTTCAGAGTTCATTACGATCCGGTGTATCATATTCTTTTTATTTGCAAGCATCTTATAACATGAAGTAATCGTTGAGGCTAACTGCATCACTTTTCGTTCCTGTAACTTAACAGAATACTCTTTAAGGATTTTTTCAGCCATATGTGAATACTTTATTTCACGCTCGTTCTCATCTGTTGTCTCCACTATTGACAACATTTTATCGACAGCGTGTTGGTACTCGGAAACTGCTTTGTCTAGATCTCTTTCAATTGCTTTTTTCTCTTGTTCTTTGACCTCAATTTTGAGATCAAAATCATATTTCTCGATAAGCAATTTATGGATCTTTTTGTGAATAGTTTTTATCTCACCTTCATCTATGTCTGCTGAAAGATAGCTGTCAATTGTGTCCAGTTCTTTTTGTATTTGTGTTTGACTTTTCAATAACCGGACAGCGTTTTGTTTAGAGTCATATAATCCTTTGTCCAGAAGCCCGGATAATTGTAATAGACCATGATTTGATAAATTATAAATCGGTTCTACCGCATGGTCTGCAGTCCTCCTTACAACATATTCAAGGAAATGATCTATAGATACTTTTTCAACATCACTCGCCTCGTAGTCTGTGTACATATGCTTAATATTTGCAAGTGTTTGCTGCATCATACTGTCTTTATGTTCATTTTCAGATTGTTTGCTGATATCAACTAATAAACCATTTACTAGCTGGAGAGGCAATTCTGATGCTGCAACATCAAACAACATGGCACGATTTTGTTCAAGCTGAAGAGACGTTTCCGCTCTCTTTTTTTCAAGTTTTTGTCTTTCCTCAAAAGCTGTACCACCAGCCGCCGAATATTCTTCTTGAAGTTTTGAGAGTTCTGCTCCTTTTTTTAATTGTCTGATTTTTATTTTTTCTATTTCCACCTGTTTCTTTTCTAAGGCACTTTCAAGTTTATCCCTAACTTCTTTTAACTTATCCAGTTCTCTTTGATCACTCTGGGAAAAAGTCAGTTTTGAAAGGCGAGAGATATTTCTTGCTAAATCTCTATGAAGAAGGTCAATCACCGAAAGCCCCAGCATTGCTCGAATGGAATCTTTAAGCTGTGTGTTTGTTGAATCGACAGCTAATTCTGCTATTTTTTCGCCATCAAAGAAAAAGAAATTCGATAGTGCACTGGGAAGGATGTTCTCGATAAACATAGACCAGTTTTTCATCAGAAACTCATCTCTTACACCATTCTTTTCAACGTAGATTTCCTCTTTTGTTCTTTTAGTGAGTGCATTCCATTCTCTTTTAATTAAATATCGCTCATTTGAATGTGAATCCATTAAGAATTCCATCTCAACATATGCTTTCTGAGTCCAACTATTACGATTAACAAAGGACTTTAAATACTTCCCATATGTTTGATATGCGCTCTCCTTATAGGCAAAAGAATTGGACCCGTATAATGCCAACAAAACAGCTTCGAGAAAAGTAGTTTTTCCTCGACCATTCATGCCTGCAACTAGAACTATCGGCTTCTCATTATTAAATTCGAACGTATTAGTACCCGCATATACGCCAAAGTTATGTAACGTCAAAT
>AUXO014099942.1_pt1 | contig 12562 bp, 14 predicted proteins | sample 768731 | NCBI WGS metagenome assembly AUXO01 (sample SAMN02715735, study PRJNA202380) | gut metagenome | biome: sheep rumen | host: Ovis aries | place: New Zealand: Palmerston North | reverse complement strand
AAGGCTTATAACAAATTTCATAAATAAAGATATGAGGTCGTTCCTTCGGGAGCGACCTCTTTTACTTTTTATGTATTTGCATATAAATTACAACATTGTAACAGTAGTTACGATGTTCACAAATTTGTATATGAAATCTTGTTGTTATTCAACAATTACAAGTGTTTATTTTCTATATAGTAGATACTGTCAAATTATAGAATAAAATGCTAAAATATATATTAATAAGAAATAATATTAAAAGGAGTCGAATTATGAAAAAAGCGTTAATAGTAGGTATTGATAATTATAAACAGTGTCCATTACATGGTTGCTGTAATGATGCACGCGCTGTTGCTGATGCTTTAGTAAAAAATGAAGATGGCTCACCGAATTTCAGTATTAGAAAAGAAGAGAATGTTCAAACAAAAGGGCAACTTAGAGGATTAATCAGTGAGTGTTTTTCTGGCGATGCAGATATTGCTTTGTTTTATTATTCTGGACATGGTTTTATTGATGCAGTTGGTGGATACTTAGTGACACCAGATTATTCGGAGAACGACTACGGTGTGTCTTTATCTGATATACTGAATATAGCAAATGGCTCCAGTTGTAAGAATAAGGTTATTATTTTAGATAGCTGTCATTCAGGGTTTATGGGCTCAATTAATACAAAAGGTCAGAATACAGCAGTAATTGAAGAAGGAGTTACTATTCTGACAGCTAGCCGTTCGTCTGAGACAGCAATGGAAATAGACGGACACGGGATGTTTACTACTTTGCTTATTGAAGCGTTATCTGGAGCAGCTGCTGATATAGCTGGTAATATTACTCCGGGCGGAGTGTACTCGTACATAGATAAAGCTTTAGGTGCTTGGGATCAAAGACCGGTTTTTAAGACGAATGTTACTCAATTTACATCGCTAAGAAAGGTTAGACCACAAGTCGATTCAAGCATAATTAGAAAACTATGTAATTATTTTGATAGCGAGGATTTCGAATTACCGCTTAATCCTTCCTATGAGAAGACAAACTCGCCTGATTATCCACATGAAATAATTGAACCTTATGCAAACCACGAAAAAATTAAAATCTTTTCAGATTTGCAGCAACTTGAAGGAATCGGTCTAGTTATTCCAGTAGGTGAGCAACATATGTATTTTGCGGCGATGAATTCAAAGGCTTGTAAATTAACGCCAATAGGTAAACAGTATTGGCGTCTAGTAAAAAAAGGATTGTTTTAAAGGAGTTAATTATGGCAAAGAAAAGAACTTTTATCAGTTTTGACTATGACAACGACAAAGAGATAAAGACATTGCTGGTGGGCCAATCTCGAAACAGCGACTCGCCATTTGAAATAATGGACATGTCAATTAAAGAAACAATTAATAAAGATTGGAAAAGCAAGGCACGCACTCGCATCAAAGGATGCGATGTAGTAGTCGTTTTATGCGGTGAAAAGACAGATACTGCATCAGGAGTTTCTGCAGAGTTAAAAATTGCTCAGGAAGAAGAAATACCATATTTCTTGTTATGGGGTTATTCTGAAAAAACCTGTGTTAAGCCTCTTGCAGCTAAAACAAGTGATAAAATATATAAATGGACTTGGGATAACTTAAAAAGACTTATTAATGGTGAGCGTTAATGAAAGTATTCATTTCACATAAAGATTCAGACAGAACAACTGCACTTAAAGTATTGGATGTTTTAACTAAAAATAATGTAGAGGCATATCTGGATTTATTAGACAATTCTATTGTACAAAAAGGTGAATTGTTAACCAAGCATATTAAATCCAAACTGAATGAATGTACAGATATTTTGGTTGTGATGTCTGAAAGGACAAAGAACTCATGGTGGGTACCATTTGAAATAGGTATGGCAGCACAGAAAGATTTACCTACTGTCAGTTATCTTCAATCTGGCGTTGAATTGCCAGATTACTTATCATACTGGCCACGCTTAAAAAGTGATGATGACATAGTAAAATATATAAATATCAGATTAAGAGTTAAACGTCAAATATTGGCTGAGCAAATGAATCAACATACAGTTTTCGCAAACGGAATATCAGAGACTCAGCGCTTTTACGATGAACTGAAACGACAACTTATATAATTGAAAACATTCTTATTAGCTACTAGAGGTGTTTTAAAAACAAACTTTATTACCAACAGTAAAAATAGTAGTTTATACAATGTCGTTCAGGTATATAATCGTTTTTATTTTAATAGTTGATTAATAATAGGAGGATGCTTTTGAAAACGGTTTATTTGATACGTCATGGAGAAACAGATTATTCTCAGAAGAATATTATTCAAGGGCAAACGAATAATTCTTTGAATTCTGTTGGTATTTCTACGATTAATAGTTTAGCTATATATATATCTAAGCATTTAAAGATTCAAAGAATCTTTTCGAGCGATTTATTAAGGTGTATACAATCTTGTGAAATAATAAGGAATCAGTTACATTCAGATATTTGTTGCTCATTTGCACCTTCTTTAAGAGAAATATCTTTAGGTATATTTGAAGGACATCCTATGAAAGAATTGAATTACTATAGATATAAATCAGGAGATTATAATTCTTTTGTTCCTGAAAAAGGAGAATCATTTAATCAATTAACCGATAGAGTGGAAAGTTGGTTTTACAATCAATACAATTATTTAGATAAAGCCTTGATCATATCTCATCGTGGACCTATATCTGTAATTGTAAATGGTTCCGTCAATAGTTGTAAATATGATATGGACTCCATTTTAAAACAAGGAATTATTATTAGGCTTACTCTATTTAGTAATCATAGTTATAAAATAGATGAAATAATAAGTGTGGTGAAAAAGAATGATTAAACTATTTGTTTCCTGTGCATTTCCAGTTTCTAATTTCACAAAGCATTGCATTGAACTAGGGAAAGCATTAGGTCTCCAATTAATTACGCTTGACAGGCATGAAGCCGGAGATATCCATGAAAAAATAAAGAATAATATGCATAAATGTCAGGGCGTTTTATTTGTTTTAGAAGAGAAAAACCAAACCGATGGTCAGCGACACAACTTTTCTTCATGGATGTCAGAGGAAAGAACCATTGCAGATGGTTTGAATTTACCAATGTGCATTATAAATAATTCCGACTTTTCAATTCCAGATGTTTTTCCAAACACATTAGAACACTTAGACAAATCTGAAATTAACGATCTTAATGTTGTGGCTGTTTTAAACTCATTAAAATCCAAGATAGAAGATGTAAGGAACCCGCCTAATGCATATAAAAGAAACTATTTAAACCATCAAGTTAATATAAGAAAAAACGGGAAAGTAGAGTATAGAACCGAAGTTAAGATTGAGAGCTTAAGAAATGGTCTGAAAGACGTTAGACATTCAATATATACTCAGTATTCGCCTTGTTGGGATGCAACTATACAAGGAGCAGAACCTCAGATAAATATTTTTTGTGGCAACGGAAATGATCTATCGGTAATTGACGTAGATGGCAACGAAAAAAAGTATACTTGGAATTTTCAGTTTTCAAGAGCCTTAACGGAACACGAGGAAATAAAGTACGGATTCATTGTAGAATTTCCTCAGTTTTTTCCGGCGACTAAGGAAATACTAAAAAACATGTCAAGATTGCCGAACTACCCTTTCATTGATGATAGAATAGAACATCATTTTTTTGTAAACAGTCATACAGAATTATTAGAAATGAAATTATCTTTTGAGGATGGTTCAGTTGCTAAAAACTTCAATGTTACAGTTTATAACGGCAGAATCTATTCTCAAGACTGTGTCGATAATGAGGAAACAGAAAGGATAAAACATTTCTTACAAGTTAATGAAACTCTTTTCAAAGAAAAAGAAGTTAAACTATCAGTTCGCTATCCAAAAATTGGCAGTACATATTCAATATACTGGGAGTTAGGAGAATAATTATGATTATTAAAACTGATTTATTACACTCGATTATTGAGGAGATTTTAAGAAAAAACGGTGCATCTTCCATTAATGCATCTATAGTTGCTGATGAGATTATATTCGCTCAAATACGCGGTAAAAAGTCACACGGAATACCTATGCTTCCTTCAATGGTAAAGAGAGTTCAAAAAACCGATGAAGGAATACTTGTTATAAAAGAATCTAACCAATTTGCGTTTATTGATGGATGCAATGGTATTGGGCCGGTAGTCGCAAAAAAAGCAATGGATATATCGATAAGTAAAACTTTAGAATATGGTTTTTCTTTGGTCGCTGTAAAGAATCCTTCACCGTTCATTACTGCTGGTTATCCAGTTTGGTATGCAGCAAAACATCATAAGCTTATTGCGTTTGATACTTCAGTTGCAAAAAGTAAAGTTGCCCCTTATGGTAGCAGTAAAGCTATTTTTGGAACCAATCCTATTGGTTTTGCTTTTCCTACAAATGATTATCCTATAGTAATTGATATGTCTACAACTAATATTGCGGCTGCCAGAATAAAACAAGCAGCAGAACAAGGAATCGAGATTCCTAATAATGTTGCGATTAATAACAAGGGGGAATTTACTGCCGATCCTAACGAGGCATTAAAAGGAGCGCTTGTAACTTTTGGCGGATACAAAGGCAGTGCAATATCGTTAATTGTTGAATTAATGGCAGGAGCTTTTTTAGATGAAAAATGTGGAAACGCTAATGGAACTATTAGAACAATGTTGTTTTTTACGATTGATCCTAACCTGTGTACCGATGTGAATAAAGTATTAGAAAATGCTACTAATTTAAGAAATGAGATTAACACATCAACCCATATTTCAGGTGATAGTCCTCGTACTCCTGGCGATAGAGCACAGATGCTAATGCAAGATGCTTTAGCTAACGGGATTGAAATATCTGAAGTCGAGAAGACTATTATGAATAAATACGGTGCAGATTTATGAGTAATTATTACTTTTTAGATCCATGTAATTATAATGATGAGTTAGAACCTCTAAAAAATTATCTTTTTAATTCTGATACATCAATATGCATAATTATTTCCGGACCTGCTGGCATGGGTAAATCTTCTGTATCAATTAAACTTTGTGAATTACTTGGTATAAGAAACTATATCAGCACGGATTTAGTACGCATTATCTCATCCACTGAGAAAAAAGATAAAGAAATATTAAAACTTTTTTCTCATGAATGCTGGAAGTATTATGGGAAGTACTCCGATGAGAATATGGTAAAAGGTTTTAGAAAGCAGTCTCAAATAATATGTAATAAAATTAACGTGCTCCTAAATGATGCACAGTACCATAAAAAGAATACCCTTATTGAAGGTATACATCTACTACCATCATTGTTTTCACACAAGGAATCTGAATTTAAGAATTTGAAGTTTGTGTATATTTACATTACTACATCGTTCCTATTTTTTAAAAACACATTGCTTCCAAATAGAGTGATTTCTACATATAGACATCGAAAGATTGATGAATATGATAATGAACGTCTAAATCGTTTTCGAGTTTTCAAAGAAATGTGGGATAGTGAACTAACGGAGTATGGCATTACTCCGATTTACAATAATTCAACTCCACAAGTTTTATTGTCAAGAATATTGGAATCAATAATCACAAATCTTAAAGGTTAATCCGGAAATGTATATATTCAACTCTTTATCAGATTATTTTCATTATATTAGTCAAAACAAATCTAATCATATATTAAAGAGATTATTATTTAGCTTATGGGGCTTTTCTAGCGATGACTTTAGCAATTATAACTTATCTAAAAGGCGTTTTAGAAGAGTAATTAATGAATTTGTTCCTTATTATAGAAGAATACACTATAGAGGAAACAAAGAATGTATTTCATTTCAGATTTTGAATAATAAGTTTGAAACAATTAAACTCCTAAAAAAACATCATATTCCTACAACAACTCCCAGATATATTTTTTCTAAGAAAATGGGATTTCTTGTTGATGAACAATGTCAAATCATTTCGAAAGCAACCGGTATTTTGTCTGGGGACTACGTATTAAAACCTATACATAGTCGATGGGGAGTCGGAATTGAGAGATTATTATTTAATGAACAAACAAAACAAGAGAATATGATCAAAATCCGAAATGCACTTAACTCATATTCTGATATTTTTTTAGAAAACAAAGAAACAAATCATGATGGCCTTTCTATTCTTAGCTCATCTTCCCTAAATACATTACGATTTGTCACAGTTCAGACTAAAAAAAGGGGTATTGAAGCTATTTTTGCTTGTGTTAGGTTTTCGTGTAATGGAAGCTTTATTGATAATTGGTCATCGGGAGGTTTTGCCGCAAATATCAATATTAATACTGGCATTGCTGATACTGCGCAAAAAAAGAGTTCTATAAACTCTTATAATGATATCTCAAAGGGTGTTATTATTCCATATTTTGAGGACGCAAAACAAATTGCGATCAAAGCACATGGTTTGTTTTCGGATATGAAAAGTATAGGGTGGGATATCGCAATTACAAATGAGGGTCCGAAATTGATAGAAGGCAACAATGATTGGGACGTTATTCTTCCTCAAAAACTAATGCAGAGAGGAATTAAAAAAATACTATGTTCGAAATAAAAAATAGGAATTTTTTATCATCTTTTGATATTGTAGAAAACTTAAGTGAAAATACATTTGAGGATATCCTCTCATTTAGAATCAGCAACCAATTTCGACCAAGCAGTTTTGTCGTGGGTTCCTTTTTTGAAGAAAGTAGTTCTAGAACCCGCTTTTCTACTGAATCAATCATTCAAAAACTTGGTGGAAATATAGTGCATTTTTCATCTTTATCAGAAACATCAATTAATAAGGGGGAAAGTATTAAAGAGAGTGCGAGGCTGTGGAGTGAGTACTTTGATTTAATTGCAATTAGATCAAAAAACGAGTTTCTTCCACATTTATTTGGCAAGTTTGCATCAGTTCCAGTGATTAATATGGGCGATGGCTCTAATGAACACCCAACTCAAGGATTAGCAACTGTTGTTCATATGTATAGGATTTTTGAAAAGATTAAAGGTTTGAACGTTTGCCTTTGGGGAGACTTCAATAAATCAAGAACTATGCATTCTGTTGCAATTGCTTTAAGTTTGTTAGGAGCTAACCTATTCATTTGTTCTATACCTTCTGTTATTAGTAATGAACTTACTTTAAAAAAAATCAAAGAATATAACCCCTGTGCCAAAATATATATAATTGATTCTATTCCAATGCTCCAAACAAAAATTGATTTATTCTATATTACTCGGTTGCAACGGGAGCGCTGGAATATAGTTCCAGAGTACAGTGAGTTTTTACCTGAATATTGTGACAAATTGTCAAATAAAGGGATAATCCTTCATCCGTTACCCCATAATATGGAGATTAGTGATGATGTTTTATTCCATAAGAAATCCAAAATTTATGATCATGTTGTAATTACAAAACAAACAAGAGCTTGGTTAATTAATTCATATAAAGAATTATATGATAGAGGTGTATAAGCTTTTATCAGGAGGAGAGAAATTGGAAATATTCAAAATTCCATTTTATGCTTGGAGATATTCTCTACGAGAACTGCATGAGTATCCATTCTTTGAGTATTCAGATAGTAATTTGTTACGAGAATATACTAGGGAGAATCTAAACAACAGTATTATTTCGAACTGGATATCAAAACTATTAAATAGAGATCCAGACTATTACAAAAACCTTTTGTTGCAATCTGAAACTTCGAATGTGCGCAGACAACTTGATTATGCTACAAAAATATTGATTAGTTCTGTGATTAAAAACGACATTGGATTGCGAGGTTCGATTTCACCTATTTTTGATAAAATAAGAAAAACTGAATTGAATTCAACGAGTGATTATATTACTAGTATTATTGTCCCTAATGAAGCAAAAATGATTGACATAGATACTTTTGATTATCCTTCTTTTTCATTAATTGATTTAAGAAAAAGTCGAAATGATTTTATTATACCTTACTCAAATGATTGCAACAGAATAGACATTAGTGGTATTTCAAAAAAAATCAAGGATACTTCAGAAGGAATACTAGAGAGACTTGCTCTTTCAGAAAACTTCACTGCAGATTGTATGTTCGTGGCAATTGATTTTTTCATTGGTAATGAAATACTGCCATTAGAATGTCACTGTCCGGGGCGAGGAATAGGACTTCATCTATTACCTTTTGTTATATCAGAGCAAACGTCAGATTTAGCGAATGCTGTTATTCATGAAATGAAACAAAAAGTATTTTCATTTTACAAAAATCAAGTTAGTTTTAATACTGGAAGAGTAAAAGAAACTACTTTTCATTTACTAGATAGAATTCTATTATCTCAAATTGATGGCAAATCAGAATTAAGAAAAACAATTAATTTGGATGTAAATGATGATCCTACTATTTTTTCGACGCGCGATAACGAAATACAAGATTCAATCCCTCAAATTGTGTTTAGTAATCAAATAGAAAGAAAAGATATTGACAAGATTAAAAATCATCTTGGAGACTGGATTGTCCTAAAAACCCGTGTTAACATTCCATGGTGGAGTGAATATAGAAAGAAACCCGAAGTGTTAATGGTTAATGACAGTATGTTAAATAGAATAAATTATCTTATAAATAATTTTGGTGAAGTTGTTATACAAAAGCTTATTACTAATTCAGTTGATAAGTATGGGCATTTTGGTGAACTAAGAACATTCTTTTTTATTATGAGGTAATCTTTATAATGAAAATATGTATAATATCAAGTATAGGTAAACAAACATATCAAGGCAAATATTTAGAAAGAAATGAGGAAACTTCCTCTTTTTGGAATTTAGCGCTTTTTAATAATGGACAACCACTGGATGTTGTTGACTATTACCTATCAACCAATGGGAATAAAGACTTTATTAACCCTAATCGTCATATATATACTAATGGTATATTACTTGCTAATAGGCTTTATGATGAAAAAACAGATATTACAATTCAAAATTCAATAAATGATAGTTTTTTAGTTCAAAAATTCGATGTGTTAATAATTTCAACAAATTATATTACTACAGGCTGGGTTTTGGTGTTAAAAAAATTATTAGAAAAATGCAGCATTCACAAAGTAAAGTGTATAATTGGAGGTATCGGAATAAAAAAACTCTTTCAAAAAGAAAGAATAGTTTTTAATGAGATTTGCGGTTTATTAGATGGATACATTTTGATTGCTGATAGTGGTCTTTCAGCCTTGATAGATACATTTAATAGAATTAAAAACAACAAAAAAGATAATGAAAAAGTAGTTTTTTGCGATGATTTATATGACTTTAAGCATGAAGATTATTCATTAAGACACATTGATTCATCTATTCATCCTAAACATACAGCGTTAATAACTCAAACAGGATGTGTATATGATTGTGCTTTTTGTTCATATAAGGAAAAGAATAAATTTCATCAATTTTTTAATATCCAAGAGATTAAAATGGCTATAGATGAACTTGTAAAAACAAATGTTAATACATTATACCATTTGAGATTTGCAGATGAAACTTTTAATGTAGATAATTCACGTGTTATTGAGTTATGTAACTTTATAAAAAAACAAAACTATAGTTTTCGCTGGTCTTGCTTTTTAAGAGCCAACAATATTACTGATGAATTAATATATTCTTTATCAAATTCTGGTTGCGATTTTGTTTCAATTGGTGTAGAATCTGGAAGTCGTTATTTGCAGAGATTAATGAATAAAAACATAGATCTTGATAATTTAAAAATAGATATAAAAAAATTACGTGATGCGGGTATTATAGTTAATATTTCTTTACTAGTTGGCTTCTTTGGGGAGAACGAATTTACTATTGAAGAAACAATGAAGTATATCGCTGAAAGCAAACCGGATTTAGCGAGAATTAATCTTTGGTATCCAGCAAGAATAGACAAAAATAAAGCATTATTTGACGAATATAATTTTAGATATAGTAATGGGAAATGGATTCATAATACTACAACACAAGAGAAAGCAATAGAATTTGCAAGAAAAATATATTTAATGGATAGTGATACGACTTTTGTTCCTCCCTTTTCCAGCATATTTGATCAATGGCCAGTATTGTCATCTTATGGATTATCAAAAAATGAAATAGTAAATATTTTTAGAAATTACTATATTCTAGCAAAAAAATTTGCAAATAAAAACTCAAACCTAAATTTATAATGTTTTTTATAAGCTGGAGAATAATTATCTAGAATTTACAAAAAGCAATGTGGATTATATTAGATGCTTTGTTATGGTGCTCTAGTAAAATTATTTGAGGTTGTCTGGTGTGGGCAACCTCATTATTTTCTATCGCTTTTGTGCGATAATCAAATAACGGTGAATCGTTCCCTCTAATAAACCATTATGTTTCAAAATTCTTTGTGCTTCAATCATTTGATCAAAGTTATTTTCAACAGAGAATCCTTGAAACTCCCATTCAATGATTCTGGCAAACCAAACAAGCGCACCAACATCATGAATCCTGATTGGTATATACGCTTCTTCGCCTCTCAGAATAGAAAAACCTGCATTTTGAAAAAGTATTGATTGATATTTCAGATTTGCGTTAGGGAATAGTTTCGGTGAATCAGGGCATAAGAGCTTTATTAATTCTCTGTCATTATCTCTACCGACTTGCTGGGTGATAAACAAGCCATGCGGCTTTAATACTCTGTATAGTTCTTCAACAGCATAATTTCCGTGCCTGTTGATCACAATATCAAAAGAATTGTCATCAAATGGCATCGAATCATACCGGCTCATTTCTCTGAAATCAATTCCGAGGGGTAAGAGCGTTTTGGAGCATAGGGCTACATTAGGTGGATACCCCTCCGTAGCACTTGTATGACTATGCGGATGATTCAAGGATAACAAGAATTCTCCGCCGCCTGTATCAATGTCGAGAAGCTTCATATCCTCTTTCAAATATGTTAGAACAATCTTCTTGTAATCCCACGGCAAATCATTATCTTCTTCAAACCTGCCTTTGATATGAGAAAAGTCCCAGCCATGTATTTGAGCTGCTTTCTCCTCTTTGAGCCATGTTTGTTTTTTTCTTCTGTATTCATCAATAACTACTCCTTTGTGTTTCAATTTATCCATGAATAAGGTGCAGTTATCTGACAACACTTTTTCTCGGTACAATCTGTTGTCAGCTTCCTTACTGCACCGAGAATCTAATTCGAAAAATGCTCATTGTTGTGATCCTTTCAAGTTAAATAAATTTCTCCAAAAAACAATTTAATAGATACGCCTTATAATCATCAACACAGTCAAAAATCTTATGTGATTGCAGATCGCCGAAGCGTTTTACCAATTCGCTGATGGGAGTATTTCTCGCAACTCTAAGAGCAGGAATATCCTCACTAACTATTCTGCGGACAAGCTCGCTGCTTTCATCGGTTAAGATGTTGCCGATTTTCCACTCCGGGCGCATATGAGTGAAATTGAAATACACATCAAAAATATTAGCAATAATTAAAGTGACTTCGCTTTCGTTATGATATGCAAAGCAAGTGTCATCATTGGCTAACATTTCACACAATTCAGCTTCGGTTTTCGCTTCCGTAAAATCGAGATAATACGGAATCAACGCGGCAGGTATATCCCTTTTGTAAATTCGTAAAGGATAAAGCTTTCTGTTTTCGCCGTCACAGGAGCCGGAGTGTATGAAAAAGGAAAACTCCTCTCCAAACGCTTTACAGCGTTCTGTCAATTTCAATTCCCTGCTTTTGGCTAACAACTTGATAATGTCGGCTGCGTTTTTAGTGCTGATAAAGACTTGCCAGCGTGGGGCGATTTGGTTATTGATCAAAATCTCTGTTGCTTGGAGCAATTCTTGATAAGCGCCTTTTCTGCCGACATACCAATCCGTCATTTCTCTTCTGCTTGGCGGCGTTTTTGGTTTATGCTTATTATATTAGCTGAATTGCAGTAGAAATAACATCAATTCCATTTCCAAGTAAGTTGCCTATAAAATGAGCTGTCATGACAACATAGATATTTTTCGTTTTAATGTACGCAATGCTCAACGGCACTGCCCAAATCATTGTCAGCAAAATGCCCCACCAAGAAAGGGAGTGTTCGGCGGCAAAAAGAAACATACTTATGAGCGCTGTTATGACAATAGCTTGATTGCTCTGCAAAAGTATTAAGCTCTTGCGATAAAAAGTTTCCTCTGTGACTGCCGGAAGCAGAATTGTGGAAATAAAGAAAATAATCAACGTTAGCCAACTGTTTCTCCTTAATCCAATCATTCCTGTACCAAGATTTGGAAAGAAGCTTTCCAATGCGGTTGTTATTCCAAATGCAAGAATAAACCCAAGTGAAGTCAGTGCAACCTGTTTCCAATATGTTTTTCCGCTTTTAAAGCTTAAAAACCAGTCTTTAAGCACGAGTTCCCTTTTTACAATAAAATAAACAAAGAGAAACACATAAAACAGAAAATTGGTATAGATAAAATATTCCTTTGGTACTACAAAGCATGAAATAATAAAGAGTATTTCAATGACGATGGGTATACAGTTTTTCTTAGCATAGTCCTTTATCATAAGCATTTTTTATTACAATCCTTAT
>AUXO017298460.1_pt1 | contig 12565 bp, 13 predicted proteins | sample 768731 | NCBI WGS metagenome assembly AUXO01 (sample SAMN02715735, study PRJNA202380) | gut metagenome | biome: sheep rumen | host: Ovis aries | place: New Zealand: Palmerston North | reverse complement strand
TCCCAGAGTGGCGGATTTTCTTCCATTCCTCCTCCTTCTTCTTAAAGCCTTCTACTCCCTTCATATACTTAGTGCTTCCGTCTCTGAGATATTCGGCTATAGTCCTTTTATTGTTGCCCTTCGTGAGGTTCATATCCGCATAAGCGTTAAGGAAGAGCCTATTAGCTTGAGGCTCGTTTTCCTCATAGCTTACATATAGGAGCGTTTCCCCTTCCTCAGTATCTTCTAAAGCGTCTAGGGCTATGCTCTGGAGAACTCTACTTTTTCCGTGCCCAGTAGCCGCTCCTATAACAGAAAGGGCTCCAGAGGGGAAAGATATACGGAACTTCTCCCCCTCCTTATCGTACACCTCGAATTTAGTCTCTAGGGCTTTCGGAGATTTTTTGTAACTTTCCCAGAGTTCCTCCGTATTATCTTCTAGTAGTGTACGATACTCTTCCTCCGCCTCTGAGGTTCTGAGGGTTTCTAGGGCGGTCTGAGCCTTATCTATAGCCTCTACACCTTTTCCCTCATTGAGTAGGCTTGCAGCGTTACTGAGGGCTTCTAGAGCCTTTTTTCGGTTCTTCTTCTGTTGCTCCTCTGCTATTATTATATCTACCTTCTCCTTTATTCCCTTCTGAATAGCCTCTATATCTATTTCTTTACCCGCTCCTTTACATAGTTCTATAAGATGGGAGAATAGCCTCTCTCTCTTTATAGGGTCTGAGGTCTTACTGGCTATATCCACGTAGCTATCTAGGAAGTTCTGGAAGTCTATATCCGTCTGGCTAGTAGCCTCGAATTTTCTAACAGCCTCAGCGAGTAAGTAGAGGCTTCCGAATCGAGCCTCTTTTATTACTTCTCGGAGTTCGTCTATAGAGTGATTCCTTAGATATTCGTCACAATCCTTTCCCTCTGGGAGAATTGCGACAAAGGAGTTAAGGTTGGCTCTATCTACCCTCCTAATACTCTCGGCTGTGAACTTCTTTCCCGCAAAATCCGAATCGAGAAGAATAACTATATTCCTATAGCCGTTTTTCTTGAGGTTCCAGATAGTCTCCTCTCGAATATCTCCCCCAGAGACGGCTATAACATTAGTTAGCCCTAGAGCTATAGCGTGGAGAGCGTCCAGTTCTCCTTCTACTACTACTATCTCCCCCTTCGTATTCGTTCCTCTGCTGAGGCTGTTAGGGTATATAGCAAAGGGATTCTCTAACTTCGTGAGCCCCTTAGTGTTCATATACTTTTGCCCTCCGTTCCTCAGAAGAGCCTCCTCTGAAATAGCCCTATTCTTAAAGCCTATAATCTTTCCTCCAGAGTAATAAGGGATAGAGAGAGGATAGTCCTCCGCTCTCCATACTACTATCTTCTCCGTCCTATTGAGAGCCTCAGCCTCAGAAGGAGAAAGGCAGCCTATTCCCATTTCCCTTATAACGTCCTCAGAATAGCCCCTCTTCTCCTTTAGGTAATTGAGTACCTCCGCTCCCTCTGGAGAGAATAGAGCCCTTACTTGTCTATCGTGAGAGAGGGAGAGTTCTTCTCTCTTTCTCCTAAGCCTTTCGTACTCCTCTGAATTGCTAGCCTCTGGGAACGTGAGCCCTAGTTTATTAGAGAGCTCTCGGATAGTGTCGATACGTTCCTCTCTATCCTTTGGGTTTTTGTTGTGGAGTTCCATATAGAAGGAAATAAGGTCTTTACTCCGCTTTCCATCTGCACCTCCAGAGCCATTCTCTAAGATAAACTGGTGTTGTTGCTGTGTTATTATCGTCTTGTCTTTTCTGTTGGACGTGCTGCCATCGAGCCTCTTATTACTCCTCCACTTTCCAAAAGCAAAAGTAAAGCCCCACTCTGGGAAAATAGTATTTATACTCTCCCAGAGCTTAGGATATAGTTCTTCATCTACAAAATTTCTTAGTTCCATATTGTCTCACTTGGATTTATAAACTTCGACAAAGGTAAGTATTTTTTATTATCTTTGCTCTCAGCGTTATTTATTTTTATATTTTTTTATTACAATAATTACAGAAAATAAGCCTCAGCGTTAAGAAATAGAGCCCTTCCCTATCTTCTCCTTCACTTGAGACGCTAGCCCTTTAATAAAGTTCATTCTAGCCTCATCGTCTATATATTCCTTCCCCTTTACTACTACTTTATTAACTGGAGGGAGTTCCTTAACTATCCAGTCTAGTTTAATCCCATCGGCATATACTACTACCTTAGTATAGCCGTTTCTCTCATAAGGTTCTATTACTACCTTCGTCTTGCTGCTTAGGTCTCTATAAGACGCTAGGGCTAGAATAATACTCTTAAAGGTGCCAGAGATATAAGGAAGGGAAAGAGAGTAGGTCTCTCCTCCGTCCTTAAGGTCTATATACCAGAAAGGAACTCTGTTTCCGTTGAAACTCCTCTCCTTTATCGTAATATCTGAGAGAGTTCCCTCTACGTTCTTAAAGTTCTCCGCTTCTCCGCCTTTTGTGTAGTGTACTACTTTACCCTTTGAGATAGAGAGAAATATCTTCCTCTTCGTATCTTCGTCTAAGATTCCTAAAGCCATATTTTTATAGTTTGGTTAAAATTAAAATGCTTGGTCGAGTGCCATTTCTGGAGCCTCCCTTATCCTCAGCTCTCTCTCCTTTAACTTCGTATATACTTGAGTAGTATTAACGGAGGAGTGCCTTAAGACGTGCTGAACGGCTATAAGATTAACTCCTTGCTCTAGGAGGAGGCTCGCTGTTGTGTGTCTGAGGCTGTGGGCTGTATATTCCTTTCCATCTAGTCCTATAGCCTTGAGCCCTTCTTTACATAGCCCGCTTATAGTTCTAGTAGAGAGCTTGCTCCCTAAGTTCTGGTGAGAGTTGCTAGTAAAGAGCGGCTCTCTATCCTTTGCTCCCCTTCTGGCTGCTTCGAGGTAGTTCTTTATAGGGCTGTAGGTCTTATCCGTCAAGACTACGAAGTTATATCCTTTTCCCTTCTCTCCTTCCGTCTTTCCTTTGCCCCATATCTTAAGAACTCGCTTCTCCCCCATAAAGCATATATCCCCTATTTCCGCTCTAGATACTTCTATAGTTCTTAAGCCAGTCCTTAGCATAAGATTAACTATAGCGTAATCTCGGAGAGATATTCCCTCATAGTGAGAGAGTAGTTCTTTGCTCTTCCCCTCGCTTAGGTATCCCTTTTCGAAGGTCTGGGAGCGTGAAGGGGTCTTTATCCCTTTGGCTATGTTAGGATATAGAGCCTCAGCCTCTACCCATTCATAGAACTTTCTCAGAGATACTATATAACTCCCTATCGTGAGAGAGGAGAGCTTGAGGTCTGTCTCTAGGTAGGTCTTATAGGCTGCTATATCGGCTCTAGTCATAGTAGAGAGATTTCTTCCAGTCTTTTCTACCCATACGAAAAACTGCTTAAGGGTTCTTCCGTAGAGTTTCCGACTACTCTCCTTTACGTCCAGACTAGCGAGGAAAGTTCTTACTAGGTTCTGGAGTTCCTCCCTTGAGCCCCTTACTACCTCTGCTTTGTTCAATAATTCAATTTCCATACTTGGTTATTTTTTTAATTTAATATTACAATAATTCTCGGTGCAAAAGTAATATTTATTTTTTTAACTACAAAATATTTTTGTAATATTTTTATAAAAACTTTAGTTTTTAGTGCCAAAAAACCCCTCTAGGAGCGTTTCTCTACCCTACCCTATAACTTATCCACAAAGGATATAATAGACGCTTCTAGAGGCTTTTTTATCGTTGAGGCTCGTCTGGAAAAGTAAACTTCTTAGCCTATTTCTCCCTATTTGTGAAGAGGGGTTTTTCTAGCCCCTTCTCACTTGGTTAAACAATAATTCTCTTATTGCGGCTGCTTGTGAAAGTAGCCGTAATTTTTTTTATATAATCCCTTCCCTCTCTATGGGGTAGGAGAAAAATAATCTATATACTTACTACCTCGAAGGAGGAAAGAAGAGCCTTCCCTTTACTTACTACTCCCCTACTCCCCCTATTCGGATACACGCTCCGAATACTCCCCCATATATAGGGGTCTATCTGTGTCCCCCCTTCTATATTTTGGCTGCTTGGAACTTACTAACTTCTATCCGTTAGGAAAATATATTCCAGAAAAAAAAATCGGTAAAACTTGAAACTTCTTACTTACTAGTTATATTTATAATAAAAAGGCATTATGAAAGAAATTACTAGAAGGAAAATCTCCCTCAGAATGAAGGGGAGAAAGTTATCCGCTCTTCATAAGAAGAGAATATCGGAGGCTATGAAAAGAACGAAGAGAACGGAGGCTCATAATAGAGCGATATCGGAGGCTATGAAAATAATCTGGAAGAAAAAGAGAGAGAATGAAAGGAGTTAAGTTTGCTTTTAATATAGATAGGCTAGAGGTCTGCTATATTGCCTCTAAGGAGGTTATAGATAACTTGGAAGATACTACCCTCTGGGAGCGTGAGGGATACAGAATAAAGAGCGAATATAGCGAGGGTATAGAGACGCTGCTAAAGGTCGAGGTAATAGCCCCAGAGACGGAGAGCGGCTATCGAGACTATGCTAGAATAAGAATAGGAAATACCTTTGAGAAGGAAGGGGATTCCTTCCGTTATTGTTGGATACGTCTAGAGAATGAGATACTTTATCGAGACGCTAAGGAGATAGCTTATCTCTACTGGCTAGAAGAGGATTTGAGCCTCAGCTTTAATAATATCTCCTATATAGAGCTAGCCCTAGATAGTAGTAAGAACTTCTTTAAGAGGGCTAGGGCGGCTATCCGTAGCGAGGAATTTACTCCTATAGTCTTAGGGAGAGCCTATCCAGAACTAAGGGAGGTTATTCCTTCTCTGAAATATATTCATACTGGAGATAGGAGACGCTATAGAACGGAATCCCTCCTCATTAAGAGCAAAGATAAGACGCTAGCCCTAGAAATCTATGAGAAGTCTAGGGAGATAGGGGAGAGCGGAAAAGAGTATATTAGGGAAAGTTTCGGAGGCTCTTCTTCCTTCTATCGTCTGGAGGCTAAGATACGGAATAAAGCCCTCAAGGATTACACTATTAAGAGCGGTTTATCTCAAGAGGATATATATCGGAGAATAACAGAGAGAGAGTTACTCTTTGAGGTGTGGCTATTCTATACGGATAAGCTGCTGAGGTTTGTAGATGGGAATCGTAATAAGGTCTCCATCTTGCAATTATAGCATATTAGCAAAGAGGGTTACTATTACATAGTTTCCCCTCCGAATCCCCTCTATATTAACTATTTATCTAGAATAAAGTATTATATATTTTTATAACGCTGTGTAATATTTATTTCTTTATTACAATAATTACAGAAAATAAGCCTCAGCGAATAAGAAAAGGAGTAGGTTCTAAGCCTACTCCTTAACTCTATCTATATATCTATCCATTCTCCCCCTATATTGATTCCTACAAAGGAATCCTCTATCCATTTATCCTCTTGGGCTCTGTTGATTACTGAGCGGTATATATCCGCCTCTAGGGAGTTCTGGTTGAAAGTAGAGGAGAAGTTTCTAAAATCCTCTATAAGCCCTCTGGCTATAATAAAAGCATACGCTTCGTTTTTAAGGAATCTTTCCCTCCTCTCGGTTCGTCTGGCTTTGTCGATAAGCCCTTCTTTAGGTTCTTCTGCCATAGTTATAAATTATTTGGTTTATATTAGTTAGTTATTTCGTTCCGTTGAGGCTATCCCCTAGAAGAGCCTCCGCCTTCCTATATTTCGGGGTAGGGTAGAGGTCTAGCCAGTTGATGGGAGGCTGCTTATTCCTCCTCTGAGCATAACTCCCAAAAATAGCCCTAGAAGGCTTTTTCTTCTTCGTGCCCTTATATTTCCCTACTTTTTCTACTTCGTGCCCTCCTAGAGGGGTTTTTGGCTTTTCTAGCCCCACCTCAAAGAGTGAGGGCTGTTTGTAATTTCTATTTTCCATATCATTTAATTTTAGATTATGTAACAATATTTCTCTCTGTTAACGCTGAGCGGATTAGGTTTAATAAATCCGTACTCAAGTACGAAGAACTCCCAGAAGTTCTCCCTAGTTATCTCCGCTCCATTAAAAAAGCGGTTTATAGAATCGGCTGCTTCCTTGTGCCTTTCGTAGCCTTCTTTTAGTTTCCCCTCAGTATAGGCTCTATATTTCTCTATGAATAGAGGAACGTCTATAATAAGCGTTTTTTCCTTAGTGAATACCAGAAGCTCTCTATATAGGAGAATATTATATACCTCTCCCTTCGTGAGTGTCTCCCAGTTGCAAGCAAAGGGATTTACGAGCTCTCGGAATCTGTAACTTAGCCATCTGTGATATTTGCGCTCCATTAAGAAGTAGGCTATATCCTTTCGAGTTACTGAGCCCTTTTCCTTCCTTATAGTTTCAAGGATAGCCATCTGGAGAGCGTTATTCTTATTCCATCTGGAGGGGTGGGAGGGGAGATTTATTTCCTCGAATAGTGCAGCGTCTTTTCGTACTACTTTGTTATTGCTGTATTCCTTTATCCTAATCTTCCCCTTTGAATCCAGATAGCCTAAAGAACTCTCCTCTCCCTTCTCGAAGAGTTTAACTCGATTCCATATTACACTCTCTACATATTTTTCCTTAAGTTCGTAGAAATAAAGCTCAGAGTACTCTATGAGCATATCCAGAGTTGGCTCTAGATTTAGAGTGTATAGAGTAGCGAGGTTATCATTAAGCCTTACTACCAGTCTGCGAAGGTAGCCATAACTATTTAGGAGATTCCCTCCCTCAGCTTTAAGAAGTTCCTCTTTCGGTATTTTAAAACTTTTTACTTTCCCCATAATGAACGAGGAAAAGGGCTCCAGAAGGTTACTTTTCTTTTTGGGGGTTTTGAGTTTCCGTGAAAGAGTTTAGATTCGAGGGATTTTTTCTCTGAAAGTTGAAAATATGCTGCTTTTCGTGCGTTATAGTGCAAAGTAGAGTTATTAGTAGGAAATAGCCTAAAATGCTTACTAATAGCACATTATAGCCTATTTAGGGGTATAGTTGAGGCTCTATCTTTTCGAGATAGAAAAGGAAAAATCGGAAGGAGGGGAGCGGAAGGGCGAGGGTAGGAGGGGAGTTGTAGTTTTCTGCTTTCCCTCTCTATCGTGAGCCTTATAGGTGGGAACTTCTCCCTCCTTTTTTCGCCTCAAGATGGGAGCCTCAGCTTTTCCTCTGGATATTCCTTGCTATCTCCTCTATAGGTGAGGGCTCTTAGATTTCTAGCCCCTCCTTTTCTGGCTGCTTATGATGGCTCCAGAGCGTTCTATGTATGAAAAAATAGAGGTTTTAGTCCTTCTCTGAATATTTTATTTTTGCTTATAGTGGGGAACTCTACTTATTGCGGTGCAAAGGAAAACTAGGATTCTCAAAATTTACTTTGTCAACGGAAGGTTAGGCAAGTGGATTTCAGAATATGATTAAGGGGTAAAAAAAAGCATAGCCCCCCTTATAGGTGGATATACTTTTACTCCTATCTGAAACTCTTTCTATGCTTGCTAATTAGAGAGAGAAAGGGCTTGCTCCCTCAAGAGCAAAAGCCCGCTTTCTCTCTTTCTAATATTCTATATATTCTTCTATATATATATTTTAAGGAAATCCGAAAACTCTCTAAGTATCTAATATTTAACTCCTTAGCGAAAAGCCCATATTACACATTTTCCAGCCTTTTATTACACATTTTCCAGAGATTATTACACATTTTCCAAAGGAATATTACACATTTTCCAGAGGTTTTTTAGCCCAAAAGTCTAGAAGGCTGTATTTACCCCCTCTTTTTTCTTCTACGGAATTATTTAGAGGTCTGCTTATACTTCTCCATCTATGCTCCTAGAAGAGCCCCTAGAGCCTTATAGTTACTGGCTTTAGCATATATTCTCCCTTGAGAAATATTACACATTTTCCAGAGATTTTATTTTATAGTATAATATTACAATAAATCTAATAATCTATATATTCCTCTGGAATAATTGTAATACGAAATCTATCCCTAAAGGGATAGCCAGAGCCTCAGCGAGTAAATATTACACATTTTCCAAAGAAATATTACACGTTTTCCGCTAATATTACACATTTTCCGCTCGTTTTTGAGTGAAAAGAGACTATCCTCTACTAGATAGCCAGAGCCTCAGCGAGCGAATATTACACGTTTTCCGCTCGTTTTTGAGCAAAAAGAGACTATCCTCTGCTAGGATAGCCCCTTCTCTATTTCTTTGCTCTAGGGTCTGGGTAGGGATTCTCTCCCTCCCAAAAGTCTTTATCTGGCTGCTTGGAAGTCTTTTTTATTTTATGAGGATAGTCTGGATTATATACTAGTATTATATTTTTATTATCTATATCAATATAACTCTTTTTAGAAATAATACCTACTCCTTCTATAAGGAATCTCATAGCCTCCCAGAGATACCTCTTAAATCTCTGCTTCTCTACTGGCTGTAGTTCTGTATAATTTTTTAGAGTATCTCTTACTTCGTTTATAGCGTCAAAGGATAAGGGAGCGTGAGTAAGGGATTCTTCTATTATCTTTTCTCTCTTCTCTGGGTCTATAATTCCCTCTCTCTTTATTTGCGCCATAACTTTTTCGTATCCAGTTTCTCCGTATATATGAGACCATCTATTATTCATTACCAAAGGAAGGAGAGATAGATATACGTCCGTTCTGCTACTTCTTCCGTTTCTGTCGGTTGGATTTAGCATTTCTGGCACCATAGGGCACGACCTATCCGTTATTCTCTCGAAGAATATAGGTAGGAATGTTATCTCTATAATTTTTTCTTTTTTTTCGGAATTATATATTTCCGTTACGGATTGTTTAGTAAGATAAAAGTAGGGGAGGGCTCTCTGAACAAAGCTAGGAATATCCTTTCCTTCTTCGTCTTTACTTAGGCATTTATAGAATATTACGAATTTCTTATTAGACATTTCTTCTAATATTCTCTCAAGTTCTTTTTGCCTAGAAGGTTTCTTCCTCTCTCCCTCTCCATAAACGAATCCGCAAAGCTGTGCTAAGTTTATCCATAAGGTTTGAGGAGAGTTAGGTAATTTCTCCTCTTTTTCCTTCTCTTCCTTTTTATCCTTGCTCCTAAGTTCTGGAGTATATATGATATAGGCAAGGGAAAGGAGTATTAACTTCTCCGTCCTAGTTAGCCTTACTTCGTTTCCTTCGTCATCTGCTAGAGCCTTAACTACCTCCTCCTTTAACTCTACTCCTAGTTCATTCTTGAGTTTATTTATAGATTCTCTGGTGTGGCTCATATTGCGCACAAGAGCGTTAGGAACTAGGCTCAAAGAGGAGGAGTTCTTGGAGCGTATAGATTTCTTCGAATCGTCGAGGAGGAATCCCTCTAGATTTACGTTTTTATTATCTTCCATAATTAAAAGCTCATTCTTCTATCCAAAGAGTTCATAAAGGGGTTATAATCGAGGAATTTTGTTCTAGGGAGTTTTGAGAAATCTATATCGAGATATTCCTTCTCTCCTCTCATAGGAGTAAAAAGCTGAGGATATTCTTTCTCCCCATCTAAGTATCTTATACCTTTGGCGGGGTCGGCTGTAAATTTCTCCCTATACTTTTCCTCTATAAGGCTATATTCTAGAGGGAATAAATCTGGCTGCTGTATATAGTCCAAAAATTCTTTGAGAGAATAGATATAACTCTTCACGTCTGAGAGAAGTCTTATAATATCCTTAGTAACTTTCCCTATATTTTGAAGGTTACTTGCACTATCTACCTTATATTTTCCGTTTCTTCCTACCTTTATCTCTGGGGAGGTTATTACTAACTTCTTATAGCCGCTCATATCCCCCAGAACTTCGTCTAAGAGCTTCTTCGTTTTTTTATCTGTTACTTCCTTCTTTGCCTCCTTGAGTTTCTCTATACGCAAGTTAAGGAAATCGGCTGTATATGTTACTATATCGTAATCTCTGAGGAAGGATTCTATATAGAAGGAATAGAAATCTATATAGGCTTGTACGCTTCTAATTTTATCGGTATGCTCCCCTATAACTTCATAAAGAGGATAGTAATCCGTAGCGAATTTATCCTTTTCCTTTCTAGTGAAGGAGGCTATAACTATATCCTTCTTTTTACTCGCTAGAGGGTCTTTTGTGGGAAGAGTATCGAAGTAGGCTTTTACTTTTCCCTTGAAATCTAGAGCCTTTATAGTAGTCCTATACTCTCTCAGTTCTGTAGTCTTATTTTTTGCTGTTTGTACTGGCATTTCTTCACTTGGTTTTATAATTCTATTTTTAACTTCTGTAATGCAAACTTTACAGAAGTAAAGTCTTTTTTATGATTCTCCAGAGAGGGGAGGTTCTTCCCCCTCCAGAGAGTCTCTTTTATTTTCGTCTAGGGTCTCCCCATCGTCTAGCAAGGTAGGTAATAAATAGCCCTACTATCCAGAGTATAGCAAAAGATATATACTCCATACCTCACTATATTAGAAGAAATCCTTTATTTCGTTCTTCCCTTCTAGTTTGGAGGTATCTATTACTCCGTTCTTTGCCTCCCATCGAGAAATCATTTCCTCCAGAGCATAGTCTAGTATATCCTTCTGGCTCTTCCCTATCGTCTGGGATAGTACCTTTAATTTCGCTACTACGTCCTTCTTAACTCTGTAGGTTCTAGATTCATACTCTGCTACTCTAGGACGTCCAGCCTTTTTCTTTACTACTGGCTGCTCTGATACGCTGCTCTCTATAGGTTCATCGTTCCCTAGAATATCGTCTATTACGTTATTAAATTTCTTCTTTGTCATAGTGCTTTTTTGTTGTTATTATGTTTTTAGTTCCGTTTATTTGCCTTCAAAGTTAGGACGTTGAAAGAGCGTTCCTACTGGTACGCTGCAATGCTTATCCCATACTCTACCCATCTCTTCTCTTACCTCTGAGGGAGCGGATTCTATTAGCTTATTTATAGAGCCCTTAGCTAATTCTCCTACTATATTAGCAAAGAGTAATCTCTCCATAGCCTCTAATTCTTTTGTATCCATATTTCTTTATTTTTTTAATTTAATATTACAATAATACAATATTACTATTATCTCTTAAGTATCTCCTTAACTAGAGCTCTGTAGTCGCTCGCTCCGTTGCTTCTCGGAGCATAAGTTTCTACGTCTTGGAAGAAGGAGGGAGCCTCAGCTATCGAAATATTCTCCCTTATCTTAGTCTTGAATACTACCTCCCCATACTTTTCTCTGAGACTAGCCTCTATATCCTTATTAAGGTTTCTACCTCCCCATCTGGCTATTATGATTCCAGAGAGACGGAGGGAGGGGTTCTTTCTCTTCTGAACTCGCTCCATAGCGTCCGTAAGCATTTTTAAGCCCTTAACTGGTATAGTCTCAGCTGTGAGGATTATATATAGGTCTGTGGCTGCTATAAGAGCGTTTAGCGTTACTATCCCCAGAGAGGGAGGGCAATCGAGAAGAATATAATCGTAATTCTCCCTTATCGGCTCTAGGAGTATCTGGAGAAGTTCTGCCCTATCTATGTTATCGGATATTCGGCTGTCTATATCTACCATACTCAAGGAAGAGGGAACTATATCGAGGTTCTTAGATACGTTCACGATAGGGAGCGGTATCTCCTCGACAAAGGAGTTATATATCGTCTCTGTAGGTCTCCTATTGAGAAAGTAGTCCGTTAGGTTTGCTTGAGCGTCTAGGTCTATAAGGAGTACCTTCTTCTTCGCTCTGGAGAGAATAGCCCCTATATTAGCCGTTGAGGTGGTTTTGGCTACTCCTCCTTTGTGGTTTGCTATTGCGATTATTTTTGCCATATTATTCGCCTTATTAAGTTATGAAATTTATTCGTTATCTCGGAGGCTGCTTTCTCTGCTTCGCTCTCCTCTGCCTCTCTAGTTTTTATCTTCTTTTCCATCGTCTTATATTCTCGCTGTTAGCATTATCCTACCTCCATCTACGGAAAGGGCGGTAATAGTAACTTTACTCCGTATCTTGTCTAATTGTTCCGTAGTAAGCTGCCATACTTCCGTATAGATATAAAACTCTTTCGGTTCTAAGGTGGCTTCTACAAAGGTGCTGCCTACCCCTATAGCTTCGTCCGTTATACGCTTTAGCTCTGCTTTTGCTTCTTCTTGCTTCATCGTCTTTTTGTTTAGAGGTTTAACTTCTTAGAAGGGGAGAATATCCTCCTCTGGTTCTGTTGGCTCTGTCATTTCCCTAAGCCCCTCCTCTTCTTTCCTATCGGTTGCTTGAGGAACTATAGAGGGGATTATTGTCTCTTTCATCTTAGGCTTTTGGGGAGTATTGAATAAATCCTTTTGCTGAGGCTCTTCTGGCTTTATGTTAGAGTGCACCCTTCCAGTATTTCCGTCTATGCTTATAACAGCGTGAGAGCCCTTGAGAATCTCTCTAGATTTAGATACTCGGAAATAGATACTACCCTTCTCTCCTAGATTTAGAGAGCCTATCTTATCCTCTATCTCTTCCTTTACTCTTCGAGCAATATCCCCTCTTGGGTCATTCTTGCATTTCTCCGTACTACTCCATAGAAGAATTATCTCAGAGGCTTTTCTCTCTATCCAGCCGCTATCCGCTATATTCTGGTTGAAGAGGTCTAGAG
>AUXO016768901.1_pt1 | contig 12568 bp, 12 predicted proteins | sample 768731 | NCBI WGS metagenome assembly AUXO01 (sample SAMN02715735, study PRJNA202380) | gut metagenome | biome: sheep rumen | host: Ovis aries | place: New Zealand: Palmerston North | reverse complement strand
CACTAAATATCAAACAAACTTTATATGAATTAGCATTTAAAAAGGAGGAAGCTTAGTCTTCCTCCTTTAAATATTTTATGAAGTTGTTATAGTAAGTATATGCTTCATCTTTATTCATTATTTTCGCCCATTTCACTCTAGCTGTAGTATCAGCATTTGGACTATATTCAAAATATCTAGCAGTTTCATATCTTGTTGTATTACTCCAATTTGAAAAGCCTTCTTGTGATATGTGATTGCCTAAATTACAATCTATAAATGCGGCGCAACCATAATCTCTCCATGGCCTAGATAAATATACATTTAAAGTGCCTTCTTCACCAACTAAATTACACTTATAAAATAGGTAACCATATGGAATATCTAGATTATGTGATGGAGCGGTAAGATAACCAGCTACGTCGTGGCTAGAATGTTCTCTATTTATGCTAATTATTTCACATTCGTTAAATAGAGCTGTCGCTCCTCCAAATATGAAATCAACATCACCCCTAATAATACATTTATTAAAGATTTGTCTATTGTGTCTACCAGTGATTTCATAGTCTGGTAGGAATCCTTTATATTTTATTAATAGGTTTGGTGGAAGAGGAGCAGTAAATAAAGTATCTTGAGCACTATCTAAAAATACATTTTCACACTTGAAATTGTTTCCATCAGCATGTAGGGCTACTGCTTGACCATAAACATCAGATGGAACAGATGTATTTTTAATGGTTAGATTCTTAATTGTTACATTATTTGCCCCTACAAAGACTGTATATGTTCTAAAAGTATTACATTCATTATGGTCTTCCATAATCTTGTGATAGTGATCATTATTCTCAATTATTGTGTTTTCTCTATCTTCACCGATTATAGTTACTCCATCGACAAAAATAGCAATTTTTTCTTTATAAATTCCAGGTTTCAGCTGAATTGTGTCACCTTGCTTACACATATTTAGCATATTAGAAATTGAGTCGTTATTGGTTATACTATATATCATAAAATCACACCTTTCGACGTTTCAAATTATAGCATATTTATGCACTTAAAATAAAGCCGAAAATATATAAAAAATAAGGACTTTTCAACGAAAAAAACGAAAATATTTCTATTGACTAATAATGTCCATAATGATAAAATAAGTTGTGAACTATGAAAGCGCTATGCTATGACTGCGCTTGTTTAGGGAGTAAGTTTTATGATTAAAAGAATTGTCACTCTTGGTGATTCGACCATGCAATTTAATAATCATCTAAAGTACCCTCAAACAGGTTGGCCACAAGCGTTAGAAAGGTTCGTAAAATGTCCCATTCTTAACTTTGCTAGGAATGGACGAAGTACTAAAAGCTTTATTGACCAAGGATTGTTTAGTGAAGCTTTAGATAGTATAGAAGCTGACGATTTAGTATTAATTGAATTTGGTCATAATGATTCTAAAATTTCTGACCCATTGAGATATACTGAGCCGTATACTTCATACCAACAAAATATTAAATATATGGTTGATGAAATCTTAAAGAAAAAAGCCAGAGTTATCCTATTGACTTCTATAACTGAAAGGAAGTTTGAAAACGGGAAGCTATTAAGAACCCATGGAGATTATCCTCAAGCAGTAATTGATTTGGCTAAGAAACTAAATTTAGATTACATCGATTTATATGAAAAGACTAAAGAAGTAGTCGAAAAAGAAGGAGAGGAATTATCTAAAAGATTCTTTATGAATTTCGATAAAGGGTTATATGAGAATAAACCTGAAGGCAGTATAGATGACACTCATCTTAGATATGATGGAGCATTTATGGTTGCCGATTGTTTTTATAAAGAAATGAAAAGATTAAATTTGTATCCTGAAATATTTATAAAGGGCTAAACTATAATGAGAAAAAGTATATATAGGTATATGTTCTATGATTTAGCAACTATTACCTTGATAGGTTGTGTGCTTGAGGCGCTTGTTACAATGATGTCAGGTTATGTATTTATAAGTGCTCCTAGCATTACGTTTGGGTTACTACTTATAACTATGGCAGTTGTAAGATGGCATTTTTGGGGATTAACCACAATACCATTTATAGCTTTAGCTAATTGTATAGGTGGTCATTTTAATAGATTCTCGTATTTCGCAGCAATGTATGATTGGCGAATGGGTTTATCTATCGGTGTTGGCTTGCTGGTGTTTATAATTGATATAATAATATTTAAGAAGCTTGGCACCAAGAAAACATTAAATAATTTATGGCTATTCATTTCAATGTTAGTCATTAATTATATATTATTCAACTTAGTACAAGTTGGATTCTATAATTTAATAACCTCCGGTAATCCTTTAAAGGTTGGTGAAATATTGTATTCATATAATATTCAAACAACAAATGATTTAGGAGAAACAATTATTTCGACAAAAAAAGATAATTTATGTGTTTATGCTCAAAATAGTTTCACATATAATTTGATTGGACTACGGATAATGATTGTTGGCGGAGTGATATTAAAATATCAAGGAGTTTTGACAAATGCATATGAAAAACTCGTTGATGACAAGAAAAAAGAAGAATTAGATCGTATTGATGCAGAAACTTTCTCGATATCTGAAACTGATGAAGAGGAAGAACATAATACAACTGATTCGAATGAGTTAAAATTATAGCAAGAGATTTTAACAAATTAGCATTAAAGGAAGGTGTGTTTTATGCAAAAATTAGTTGAATCAAACCAAGACGTTGTTAATGAAGTCGAACGTACAAAGTGGAAAAGAGTTCTTATTAATTTAGCTAAAGATTGGCGTTTGTATGTTTTACTAATTCCAATGTTAGCATTCTTGATTTGCTTCAAGTATAAGCCTATTTACGGTATATTAACCGGATTTAAGTGGGGCGATGATACTAGCGCAATTTATAATCAGGAGTGGTGTGGTGCTTACTGGCTACAAGATATATTTGTAGGTGATCACCGGGGAGAATTCTGGAGAGCATTTAGAAATACTTTTGTAAACAGTATGTATGGTTTAATTATTGGTTTCCCAATTCCAATTTTATTGGCGCTATTATTTAGTGAAGTAAAGATGGCAGGATATAGAAGTTTCTTACAAGTTGCTTCATATTTACCACACTTCGTATCTACAGTTGTTATGACATCAATTATTACATTATGGTGTAGTGGAGAAACAACAACTAGCGCAGGTGGTATTTTATATCAAATGTTTAAAAATATAGGTTGGGCAACAACAGATAGTGGAGAGCCTTACACAAGTTCAATTTTAACTGCTCCTAAGTTCTTTAGACCTATTTATCAGGTTTCAGGTATTTGGGAAGGTGCTGGTTATGGTTCAATTGTATATTTTGCTGCTATCCTAGCGATTTCTCCAACATCTTATGAAGCAGCAAGAATTGATGGTGCATCTAAATTACAACAAATTAGATATATTACATTCCCTGGTATGGCTCCAACTTTAACAATCATGTTAATTACTCGTGTTGGTCATATTTTAAATATCGGATATGAAAAAGTATTGTTATTGATAGGCGATAAAGACAAAGCATGGGAGACAGGTGATGTTATTTCTACTTTAGTATATCGTATGTCTGGTAGAGATGCTGATAGCGCTGATGCTCACCCAATTGCGCAAATCGGTATTGTTGCTGACTTGTTCAATGCGATTATCGCTATGATTCTTGTATTAGGTGCTAACGCTATTAGTAGACGTGTATCATCTACTTCATTATTCTAGTAGGAGGTATATGATTTTATGATGAAAAGACTAGACAGGACAGAAGTTATATTTAAGGTAATGTCCTATGTATTATTAACAATTTTTGCGTTATGTTGTTTATATCCGTTTGTATATATTTTATCAAGTTCAATTTCAGATAAGGCATCAGTAGATGCAGGTACTGTATATTTATGGCCAACTTCTTTTCAATTCAATACATATTTAGATGTATTTACTCAAAAGCAATTCTGGTTGGCATATTGTAACTCATTCTATATTACAATGTATGGTACTTTGGTATCAATGCTAGTTGCAATTACTGGTGCATATGCACTTTCTAAGCCAAGATTAATGTTTGGTAGAGGATTCAATTTTATGCTAGTATTTACAATGTGGTTTAATGCTGGTATGATTCCTAACTTACAAAACTTCTTGAGCTTTGGTGTAACTACTCGTGAAATGTTTATTATTGCTTTAGGTTTCAATGCATTCAATATTATCTTATTGAGAAACTACTTTAGTGGTATCCCATCAGAAATAGAGGAAGCAGCTACAATTGATGGTGCAACTGAATTCCAATTATTAACAAAGGTGTATATGCCAATGTCAAAGTCATCAATTGTTACAGTAGCGATGTTCTATGCTGTATCACGTTGGAACGGCTATATTTGGGCACAAATGCTACTAGGAACTAATGACCAACCATTACAAGTATTTATTAAAGTTACTTTAAAGAAACTTTTAGCACAGGAAGGTGGAGACCTTAATTACTCAGTGTACTCATTACAGTACGCATTTATAGTATGTTCTATCATTCCTGTCATCGTTATTTATCCTAAGCTACAAAAGTACTTTGCAGCCGGAGTTAACGTTGGCGGAGTTAAAGAATAAAAAAAGATAGAAAGAAGGAAAAGGAGAAAAATGAAAAAGAAAAAAATTCTAATTACTTCATTAGCAGCTACTGTTGGTTTAACATTAGCAGGCTGTAATGGAGGAGGAACAACTGGAGGCTCATTAGCTACAACTACTCATACTTATACTGAAGCTCCAGCTGACCAAACTTATGATAAGTTAGGGGATGTAAATGTATTCCTTAACTACGCGGGTACTTCAGGTGTAACATATCGTGGAACTGAAGCATTCACTAACGTTGTTGATGGTGTTACTTATAACGAAGGTACTTTATTACCTACATGGAAGGCATTTGGTGATAAGACTGGCTTAAACATCGTTGATGTTGCAACTTATTCAACAAGTACAGATGATGATACATTTAATGCTGTATCTGCAAAGGGTTATGTTGGCGAAGGTAATAAGAAGATCGACTTATTCTACACTACAACTGCACATATTAATAATGATATGGGCGCTAATAATGCTGTAGATTTAGAAGCTAATCTTGACAAAATGCCTAATTTAAAGGAGTATTTAAGAAAAAATCCAACTGTTCATAAAACATTATTAAAATCAGGCAAAATGTTCTATGCACCATATTTCGACGGATATAATGACGTTGAAAGAATGTTCATGATGGATACTTCATTAGTTGAAAAAGTATTAGACGTTACAAGCTTTGATGCTTTCGATACTACAATTAATGGTGGTAAGAATCCAGCTGCAAACGTAGTTCAAAGTGGTACTTATACTCCATATATCGATGCTGAAAATAACTATGCAGCTGATACAACTATTAAAGTATTAAAGAATAATGCTGTTCAAGAAATAACAGTTAAAAAAGTTAAAAATATTATTGTTAGACAAAATGAAAAATTACAAGCTGATGCTGGTGTAACTGGTAAGGATCTTGCTAAGCAATTCCAAGACTATCTAAAAGAAGCATATGGCGATTATGTTGGTGAAGGCAAAGTATTCGCTAAGTATTCTGATATTTTCTGTTCAGAATCAGCAGCATATAACTCAGATGAATTAATCGCTTTAATGCGTGTTGTTAAGGCTAACCCAGGTGTAATTTCTGGTGATGCTAATGCTGAAGTTGAAACATTATTCCCACGTGGTGAAGCTGATAACCGTGTTGAAAATATCGCAGACTTCATGCAAGTTTGGGGCGTATTTGGTATGACTTCTAAGAAGGATATGTTATACTTCTTACAAGATGGTACTTTAAATGATGCTGCTACAACTCCTGCAACATATGATGGTTTACAAAAACTATCTCAAATTTATGATGAAGGTTTAATTTTAACAGAATTCTGGTTAAAGCCATCTTCAACTGCAAATGGTACTAAATATCTTGATAAGTATTTCAAGAAGAATGCTAGTGATTTCGGATTTGGTTTATTAATGTATGATTACTGTGCAGCTCAAGCTCAAGGTAATGATATGGTTGATGGTATTGGTACAGACCGTAAAGTTACAGGATTCACTGGATATAAAGGTGAAGTTAAAGGTATTAGACCTATTTTACCTCCAGTAGCATGGTGGAATAATGGCACAACTGCTAAATATGATGCTCCATTATCAGATCATACTGGTAAGACTTTATTACGTTACTCTGAAGAAAATAGAGCATTAAAGAATACTGCATGGTGTATTCCTGCTACAGCTGAACATAAAGAGGCTGCATTCAGATTAATGGATTATATGTTCAGTGAAAAGGGTGCATTAATTCAAGACTTTGGTCCTGAAGCATATTGGCAAAAGCCAAACCTAGCTAAAGGTGATAAGTTAGCTGCAAATTTAACATTTGATTCTAAGAAGGCATATGTTGCTACAGATATCGTTTCTGGTGAATTAGCTCCAGTTATTTCTGATGCTACTAAGGCTATGATTGCTGAAATGTCAAAGCAAAAGAAAGATTTCTGGTCATTTATGCGTGAATATATCGGTTCAACTCATGGTGTTGGTCATGTAAGATCAAAGGCTTTACAAGTTGAATCTACAAATGAGTATGGTCAAAAAGGTTTAATTGCTTTACAAACTGCAATTGATAAAGGTGTTGTAATTGCTTCTAGAGTTGATAAAGTTCCAGGAACTAACACTTGGGATACTACAGTACCTTCAGCTGGTTGGAAGTCAATTAAAGATGCTGATGGTGCAACAGATTACAAGAATTTAACAAAATTCTGGGAAGCTAAGAAGTTGTCAGCAGAACCTACTGGTTGGGTATTTGTTGTAAAAGAAAAAGCTGGTAAGGATTTAACTAGCGTTGCTGTTGGTAACTTAAGTGGTACTGATTACACTTACGGTGATGTTTTAAATGAAATGACTGCTAAGAATAAGATTTACTTATATCAACAAGCAAGTTCAGTTGCAAAGGCTGGTTTAGCAGCAGACTGCATTCCAGATTATGCAAGAACAGAAGAATAATTTAATCCTGTAAATTATAAAATTAGTGTAGTTTTTTTCGGTGAGTGGTACTAATTAAATACCACTCACTGAAATTGACTATTTTAGGAGGTTAAAAAATGAAATTTTTAACAAATCATAGTAAAATTTTTTATATTATTTTTATTGCATTAGTTGGAGCATTACTTATTTCTGCAACAGTTTATGCTTCAAATTATGTACATATACATGTGTTTTATGATATTTCGAATGGGACAAAAGTAGTTTCTAGTGATTTATCTAATAGCGTAGGTTATAACAATGAGTATTTATATGCTTTTTTTGAAGATGGTAAATTAGTAGCTAATGGATACTCAAATAATTTTGATACCTATGTTCCTGTTGTTTTAGAATTCCAAGACAAATTAAATGCTTTTAATACATTATTTGTTTCATTAGAATTTGCATGCGTTGCTTGTATAGCTATTCTATTTGTATTAGCTAACCATAGTAGAAGAATTTATTATAACAGCAATCTTGTAGGTGGTATACTTATTCCTTTAGCTGTTATTGTTATGAATTTGGTATTATTATTTCAAAATTTATCTTTAATGGGTATATTTAATAAGAATTATGAGTTGTTTAATATTGTTGCAGTATTACAAAATCCAAAATATGGTTATTTAGCAGATCAAAAGAGTGGACTTGATGGTATTTCACAATGGTTCAATTGTAATTCTATTACATTTATTGTTTATATGAGTTTATTTATTGTAGTTATTGCTTACTCAGCATTTATGGCTATATATTCTATTTTGAAATATAAAGCTACTGCTGAAGAAAGAAAAAATATATTAGAAAAGGTGGTAACTAAATAATGATTAATGAGATTGAAAATAAAAATTCACTAAATGAAATGTCTGATTTAGAGCATGATAAGAATCAGCTTGAAATGATGCGTTATAGAGTGAATAGTTTATCTTATACATTAGGTATGGTAGGCATTCTATTAAGTATGCTTGGTGCATTTGTGCTATTGAATAGTATGAATCCAAATAATGCTTTAGTTATTGTCAAAATATTAGTTAATATCGCTATTTTATTAGGTGGTTTCTTATGCGTTGAAAAGACAAAGCACTATTCAAAACCTGCATCTTTTGGATTGATTGGATTTGGTGCTGTTTGTGTAATACGTATGTTTGTATATCCTTTAATTATTATGACAAATTACAGTAAATATGTTTCTGCTAGAAATGCTGGAACTAGTACTGTTGAATTTGAAAAGTGGCTAGGTAAAACTATTACTGGTTATTATACAAATGGTGCAGTAAGATGGTTAGACCACAGCGGTACAACAAGAGGAATTTTAGCTATGGTATTGTTAGCAGGTGCTGCTGCATGCTTAATTGCTGCTGGTATTATTGGATTTATTCGTTCAACAAAATTAACTAACTATTTAAATAGTTTAAACCAAGAGAAGTAGGAGGATAGAATTATATGGCTTCTGATGTTATTTTAAGAGACGTTAACAAGGTTTATCCTAATGGCTTCCATGCTGTTTATGATTTTAATATTGAAATTCAAAAAGGTGAGTTTATTGTACTTTGTGGTCCATCAGGATGTGGTAAGTCAACTACATTACGTATGATTGCCGGTTTAGAAGAAATTTCTTCTGGTGACCTAGAAATCAATGGCAAGAAAGTAAATAATGTTGCACCTAAGGATAGAGATATCGCTATGGTATTCCAAAATTATGCGTTATATGCACATATGACAGTTTACCATAATATGGCTTTCTCACTTACAATTAGAAAAGTAGATCCAGTTGAAATTCATGCAAGAGTTATGAAGGCTGCTGAGATATTAGGTTTAGTTCCTTATTTAAATAGAAAACCTAAGCAATTATCTGGTGGTCAACGTCAAAGAGTTGCTTTAGGTCGTGCAATTGTTCGTGACCCAGTAGTATTCTTACTAGATGAACCACTATCTAATCTAGATGCTAAGCTACGTGGATCAATGCGTAAGGAATTAATGCAATTACATGAAAGATTGAATGCTACATTTGTTTATGTAACACATGATCAAATTGAGGCTTTAACTTTAGCTACTAGAATTGTAGTTATGAAGGATGGTTATGTTCAACAAATAGCTACACCAAAGGAAATGTTTGATAAACCTGAAAACTTATTCGTTGCAGGATTTATTGGAACACCTCCAATGAATTTTACAAATGGTACAATTGATGACAATTGTGAATATTTTGAACAAGCTACTGGTTTGAAGTTAAAACTAACTCCACATCAAACAGAGATTCTTGCTAATTATGCTGGAAAGCCAGTTATTATGGCTTCTCGTTCTGAATATATTTTCGTTGATGATGCAAATTTAGCAAAGAATAAAGAATCACAATTTGACTTAGAAGTAGATTATACAGAATTTTTAGGTTCTTACAATCTAATTTATGGTACTTTTGGTGGAGAAAATGTTATCGCTAAAGTTTATAGCAGAAACGAAATTACAGAGAAAAAGATTAAAGCTTGTTTCGATATGTCAAGAGTTCATTTCTTCGATGTAGAAACAACTAAGAGAATTAGATAAGGAGGGGCAATATGGAGAATAGAGATACTTCAAGATATGAGGAAATGCCCCAAAAGCAAAATCCTTTTGTTAGAGTTTTAAAGATGTTTGGAAAATATCTAAAAGGTGTTGGATATGATTTTATTACATCATTTAAATTTAATAATATGAAATTACCAGGATGGCTTATTGCCTTACCTGGTGTCCTAATTGGATTCTTTTTAATGTTCCATGCCCCAGTTATTAAATCATTTGGTTGGACAGCTAGACAATTTGATGGAAGCGGTATTGTAACTGTTTCATATTTAGATTTCGATTTTTCTGGTATAGTATTATTCCTATTAATGCTATTTGGTATATTGAATATATTTACTGCTGCTTCAGTAATGAAAAAGAAGAATTTAGGATCAGTAATTACTGCTACTATAACAACATTTGTTATTGTTGTTTGTGGAGCATTATATTTATTCTTAATTTTCTATTTCAAGAACTTAGTTGATAATGGTTCAGTTACAATATTAGGTGATAATAATGAGCCATTGGAAAGATTAGATTTTGATATTAACTATATTATGTCTATCTTATCAGTTGTAATTTCAATGGTATCATCTGTTGCTGGTGTAGTTTTAGGATTTATATTCTATGATAGAACTTATGAAAAGGTAGATAGATAAAGAATTAAAATGAGAAGAAAAGAAGATAAATCATATGATGAAATAAATCCATATCAAGTGGATAAGTTATCTAAAATTCCATCATGGTTAATCATTCTTGTATTGAAATTTTGGGCAGCGGCAGCTGCCATTTTCTTTATGGGAATTGGTGGTGTTCCAGTAATGAATTTTAGTGAATTAAATTCAGAAGATCCATATGTAATTATGTCTCAAAGTTTTTCGCTAATTGTTTTATTTGGATTGTTTTTGGCAATTTTTACTACTTATGTAGTTAGACCATATACAAGACTTATGCATAATAGAAGAAATAACGCTTTTAGATATAATTTAGTAAATTGTAAGGGGTTTAAGGCCTTTGTACTTAATATCCTTTATAATTTTCCTTTGTCTTTAATATTGTTTTTTGTAACAGTATTTTTAGGACAACATCACTTAGTATGGGATCCATTTGGAACATCAGGTGGTGTAGGTATTGAACCTTTTACATATGCATTATCATATTTAATCGTAGATGGTATAGTAATTGTTATTAAAAATGTTATTTGGATTATTTACCAAAGAGTTAAATATAATAAACAAATAAAGGAGGCATAAATGGATTTTAATTTTATATTTGTTAGTTCTAGAAGTTTTACTATTGAACTTTCTAATAAGGATGTTTATGTAACTAATGATTATTCAATTTATTTAAATGATGAGCTTTATGCTAATAATGTCAAAACAAATGTTTATTCTATTTTTAATTTAAATAGTGATAAGGAATATAAGGTCGAAATTAAGCAAGGAAAAGAATCTTGTGTTAAAGCTATTAAAACTGATTATGAATCTGTGTGCTTAAATGTATTAGATTTTGGTGCAATAGGTGATGGTGCTACTTTGAATACTAATTTTATTCAGGCAGCTATTTTATCTTGCCCTAAATATGGTAGAGTATATTTTCCTAAAGGAACATATTTAACTGGACCTTTATTTTTAAAAAATGATATCACAATAGAAATTGCTAAAGATGCTAAATTATTAGGTGATACTGATAGAAAGCATTACCCTATTCTTCCAGGTATGATTTATACATCAGATGAGAAGAATGAATATAATTTAGGCTCTTGGGAAGGAAACCCACTAGATACTTTTGCAAGTATTTTAACAGGTATCAATATTGAAAATGTTAAAATTATTGGAGAAGGTGTAGTAGATGGTAATGCTTCTAATTCAGATTGGTGGCAAGATGTTAGAACTAGAAGAATTGCATGGAGAGGAAGAGGATTATTCTTAAATAATTGTAATAATGTAGCTTTACAGGGTATTACAGTTACTAATACTCCTTCATGGAATCTACATCCATATTTTTCTAAAAATTTAAAATTTATTGATTTAAAGCTAATAAATCCAAAGGATTCACCTAATACAGATGGCTGCGATCCAGAATCTTGTGAAAATGTAGACATTATAGGCGTTTATTTTTCAGTAGGTGACGATTGTATCGCTATTAAGAGCGGAAAGATTTATATGGGCAGAAAATTTAAAAAACCTAGTGAGAATTTTAACATTAGAAACTGCTCAATGAATTTTGGACATGGTGCCATTGTTTTAGGTAGTGAAATGTCAGGTGGTATTAAAAATATCACCGTATCTAATTGTTTATTTAACCAAACAGATAGAGGCTTAAGAATCAAGACAAGACGTGGTAGAGGTAAGGATGCCATAATTGATGGTATTACTTTTGAAAATATCAAGATGACTGATGTATTAACTCCTCTTGTTATTAATATGTTCTATTTCTGTGATCCAGATGGTCATACAGAATATGTTTACTCTAAGGAGAAGCTTCCAGTTGATGAGAGAACTCCATATTTAGGTAAATTTGTTTTTAAGAATATTAAGGCAACTGATGTAAATGTAGCTGCTGGAACATTCTATGGACTTCCAGAGCAACCAATAGATTCTATTACTATTGAAAATGTTGATTTTGAATATTCTAATAATCCAAAGGAAGGAAGACCAGCTATGATGGACTTCCTAGAGCCTATGAAAGGCAAGGGCTTAATATTTAATTATGTTAAGAATGTTAAGCTTAAGAATGTTACTTTTAAGGGCCTAAAGGACAAAGAAATAGAGACTATTTCAGTAGAAAATATATCTAAATAAATTAACAAAACCCGTTTACTTTGTAGGCGGGTTTTAAAATGAAAAAAAATTACAATTTTTTAAAAATAATGTTTGACATCAAAGGTAGTCAGTGCTATAATAAAAAAGCACTGCCCGAAAGGGACAAGTGATAAAGAAAATTTGGTCTTTGAAAACTATATATAACTTAAACGAAAAACAAACAATAAAA
>AUXO017373037.1_pt1 | contig 12569 bp, 14 predicted proteins | sample 768731 | NCBI WGS metagenome assembly AUXO01 (sample SAMN02715735, study PRJNA202380) | gut metagenome | biome: sheep rumen | host: Ovis aries | place: New Zealand: Palmerston North | reverse complement strand
ATGATCTTAGGACCTGTGATGTAATCACCATACTCAGCTGTATTAGAGATAGAATATCTCATTCCTGCAAAACCACTCTGGTAAATAAGATCTACGATAAGCTTCATCTCATGAATACACTCGAAGTAAGCATTTCTTGGATCATATCCAGCTTCTGTAAGTGTTTCGAAACCAGCCTGCATAAGAGCAACAACACCACCACAAAGTACAGCCTGCTCACCGAAGAGGTCAGTCTCTGTCTCAATTCTGAATGTAGTCTCAAGAAGTCCGGCTCTTGCTCCACCGATTCCGGCACCATAAGCAAGTGCAAGATCCTGTGCATGACCTGTTGCATCCTGATATACAGCGATAAGACAAGGTGTACCCTTTCCAGCCTGATACTCTGAACGTACTGTATGTCCAGGTGCCTTAGGTGCGATCATTGTAACATCTACATCTGCAGGAGGAACTATCTGTCCAAAGTGAATATTGAAACCATGAGCAAACATAAGCATGTTTCCTGGCTCAAGATTTGGCTCTATATCGTTCTTATACATAGCTGCCTGCTTCTCATCGTTGATAAGAATCATTATAATATCTGCCTTCTTAGCAGCTTCTGCTGTTGTATAAACTTCAAAGCCCTGCTCTTCAGCTTTCTTCCATGACTTACTACCTTCATATAATCCAATGATTACGTGAGCTCCTGACTCCTTAAGGTTAAGTGCATGAGCATGGCCCTGGCTACCATAACCAATGATTGCAATTGTTTTTCCATCAAGAAGTGATAAATTACAATCCTTTTCATAAAAAATCTTTAAATCTGACATTTTTAGTGCCTCCCTTTATATATAAAAAAATTAAAAATTATCATAAACTCCTCTTGTAAGTCCTGTTATTCCGGTTCTTACAAGTTCTTGTATCTCGAAACCATCAAGAAGATTAATAAATGCATGTATTTTATTGATAGTTCCTGTAAGCTCTACTATAAGTGAATCAGGAGATACATCAACTATATTAGCCCTGTATACATTTGCCACAGAGATAATCTGCTGTCTCTCCTCGTTACTTGCTTTCACTTTCAAAAGTACAAGTTCTCTTGTTACAGACTCTCCATCTTTAAGCTCTGTAATCTCGATAACATCCTCAAGCTTATTTAACTGATTCTTTATCTGTGACAGAATCTTATCATCTCCTGTAACAACAACTGTCATTCTTGAATATCTGGGATCCTGAGTCACGCCCACAGTAAGACTGTCTATATTATATCCTCTTCTACTAAACATTCCTGACACACGGCTAAGAACACCAGATGTATTATCTACAAGAAGCGAAAGTACTTTTGTTTTCATCTTGTCACATCCTTTCTGTATGTAATAAACCTACCTGTTAATTTTAGTTTTTATACTCTTCAATGTCAAGAGCTTTTAAACCTGTGATAACATTTCTCATAAGTTTTCTGAAAAACTTACCCGTCTTATCAGCAATCCTCTGCACTTCTTCATGCGAGAGCGTCTCACCTGTCATACCTGCTGCAAGATTTGATATACATGAAACACCGCACACTCTTATTCCTCTTGCATGTGCATACATAGCCTCTACTGTAGTACTCATACCAACAGCATCCGCTCCAAGTGTTCTGAATGCTTTTATCTCAGCAGGAGTTTCATAGTTCGGTCCTGTAGTCTGAAGATATACACCTTCCTGCACTTTTCTCCCCAGCTTATCTGCTTCAGATCTGATGAGTAATGACATATCCTCATCATATACTCTTGTCATGTCATGAAATCTTGCACCAGTCTCCTTTGTCAGATCCACTCCTATAAGAGGAGAAGGAACAAAAGAAGATATATGATCACGTATTATCATCAGGTCTCCCGGTGTGAAAGATTCATTGATACCGCCAGCTGCATTTGTAAGAATAAGCTTATCAACTCCCAGCTCCTCAATCATATACTTAATCGGAGTTATAACCTGCTGCATAGTGTATCCTTCATAATAATGAATACGCCCCTGCATAGCAGCTATATCTACTCCATTGATTTTTCCTATTACTATACGACCTTTATGTCCTTCAACTGTCGATTTAAGTGAAGAATCGATATCACTATATTCAATTATTCTATCTGCATCTATCTCATCAGCAAGCTGACCAAGACCAGATCCAAGAGTTATTGCTATCATATAATACCCTCTATCAATACACTATGACCGGTGTGCCGTCCTCAATTTCGAAGAATAGTTCTTCAGCACTGCTATATGGCATATTTACACAACCATGAGAACCATCATAAGTATATATATCACCACCGAATATACCTCTCCACGTAGCATCATGGAATCCAATACCGCCATTAAACGGCATCCAATAAGTTACTTTAGTCTCATAATCTTCACCTTTTAAAGTTGCAGGTGTCTGATGATAATCAACATCATATATTCCGGGAGGAGTTGAACGTCCAAGATTTATATTTCCCGTAACCACCTCTGTAGATAATACAAGTCTGTTATCCTTATAGAAAAACATCATCTGTTCATCCAGACTTACTTCAGCATATGTACCACCTATATCATCACCTTTTTTATTATAGGTAAATCCTGTGTGGAGCATTGCCGGCTCTCTTGATACCGACTTATGATGTATCATATCCTTATAAAGAGCATCTGTCTCATTTTCTATATCCATTTCCCATCCATAATCAGAATTCGTAATAGATATATATTTATGATTATGATTCTTAAATTTACGGATTGAACTGTATGTATCATGTAATCGGGAAAAGCTTTCAAGCATCTCCTGAACCTTTTGTCTGCTGATAATCATATCGTACTTGTCAGATATCTTTATGGTACCAAAGAGCTGATATGGTTCAAGCTCCAGTTCAGTATCGCCGTAATAATATTTTACTCCAAGTCCAACGATTCTATTACATCTGTCAACACACTGTTTTACTTTTGCTGAGTCTACAGTATATCTGGATATCTTATACAGCCCTGCTTTATCTATATCCAGTTCTTTTTCCTCAGAATTAACAGCATTTACAGCAGCTTTATATACCTCTTTCTTATCTTCTATAACCGAACCCGGATCCTGTGGAACTGCTACTACAACCCCATCATCATTTAATTCAATAGTCGGATTCTTCGGCTTCTTCATATTCTTAGACTGCATAGATTCGAAGCTGTCTATATATTCAACCAGTTTATTTCTGTCAAATGTTATCTTCTTCTTTATTTTATGATCAGGTGCCGAAAGATACATCGGCCACATAAATGGACTCTGTCCGTTTTTTATATTCTCCAGATCTTCTCTATAACTATAATTCAGATCTATATCATATCCACTTATCAGATAATCCTGATCTCTGAATTTCATTTTAAGTGTATATTCTGACGGATTCTCATATAGAACCTGATCAGCATAATCAATAGTCTTAAGTCCAACATATTTATTATTTATAACAGTTCCAGGAGCATAATATTTATAAGAGGCTATAACACCATATTCATATGTCAGAAGAATAAGTCCAATAAAACTCAACAACACTATTAGAACGTTTCTTTTAACATTACTATCCCACATTTTAACAAAACCTTCTTTATTCATTTAAATCTGATTATAACAATTTCCGGAATATTATTAAATCTGATTTTAATCGAATGCTGTCCTATTCCATTTGTTACTATCATAGTGGATTTATCTATCCTGTACCTGCCGTAGTCGTATTTAGGAAACATGTACATTCGCGGAGATATTAATCCACCTATAAAGGGAACCCTTATGATGCCACCATGAAAATGTCCTGACAATATAAGATCCGCTCCCCACTCTGCATATCCTTCGTAAAAGTCCGGAGTATGCCCAAGAAGAATAGTATAAGAACCTTCCGGTTTACTACCTACCATTTCATTTATCTCATTAACACTTAACTTAGGATACCTGATACGTCCGTATTTCTCAATCGGAATATCAAGTCCATACAGATATGTATTATCTGTCAGCTTTACTGACTTATTCTGAAGTATCTCTATATCTTTATTAAGTCGGGTCAGATATTTATTCCACTTGGCTCCAACCTCATGATAATCTATAGCAAGCCTTTTCTCATGATTTCCATAGGCATAGTATACCTTATAATTTTCTGCCAGATTATTAAGCAGCTCAATAGACGGATGTTCATCTGCCGGATTTTCATTGGAATTAACCATATCACCTCCGGCAATCACACACATAGGACTCTCTTTTTTTATCATATCTATGATTTTATCATTATGCTTACCATCTTCGGCTTCATGATAATCCGAAATAAATACTATGCACTTGCCTTTCATATCATCCGGTACGTCTGAATCAATTATATATTCAGTCGTCCTGATCATATTAAGCTCACGATGGGATTCAACAAAGAATAGTATTATAAGCACAATTACTATTACAGGTAAAATCAGAACATCTATCATTTAGGTAGTTACCTCTATTCCCGCTTCCTCTTCAGCCTGTCGCTTGAAGTCTTCAATTTTATCCGGTGATATATCAGGAAGTTCATCCATAGATGAGATTCCAAAGCTCCTTAAGAAATCATCAGTTGTACCAAAAAGTATCGGATGTCCCGGAGCATCAAGTCTCCCCACTTCCATAATAAGATTATATTCTATAAGTCTGTTAACAGCATGACTGCAGGAAACACCTCTGATTTTTTCTATTTCAGCTCTGGTTACAGGCTGTTTATAAGCCACTATAGAAAGTGTTTCAAGAAGAACATCTGTAAGAACATGCTTCTTGGGCATATTTACGATTTTCGCCAGGATGTCATAGTATTCATTCTTTGTACATAACTGATATTTATTATCCAGTTCTATAAGTCTTATACCTCTATCCTCTTTGTCATATTCTTCCTGCATCTCGGCTATAAGCTTCTTAAGCTCCTTTTTAGAGAACTGATTCTCCTCATCAGATAATGCCTCTATCAGTTTACTTTCCTCCAGCGCCCCGCCTATAGCAAAGAGAACCGCTTCTATACTAGCTTTAACATTTGTATCACTCATTTATCTACTCCAGCGAATCTATAATAATATCCCCAAACATTTCTTCCTGCCTTATGATAAGAACTCCTGTCTTCATAAGCTCCAGAATGGCAAGGAACGAAACTATCAGATTAATCTTTCCCCTCTTACTTCCAAGAAGAGTTCTGAAATTAATACTTTTCAGACCTTTTATCTCATTTCTTATCTCAACCATCCTGTCTTCAAGTCTGATCTCATCTCTTGTAATAGTACCAAATTTACTTCTTACAGGATCAACTCTGTCCACCTCTCTCTTCAGAAGTGCATGAAATATCTCACTCATCTGCTTCATGGTTATATCACTAAGCAGTTCCTTTGGATCCACCTCTTCCTTTACTTCCTTTACTTCTTTTGGAATGGTTTCTTTCTTGAAGAAAGCATTGGAAGCATCAATTGACATATCCTTAAGCTCAAGAGATGCATACTTATACATCTTATATTCGATAAGGCTTTTTACAAGTTCAGCTCTTGGATCATCCTCTTCCTCTTCTTCCTCTTCTTCCTTAGGCAGAAGCATCTTAGACTTTATAGATATAAGAGTAGCCGCCATAACCAGGAATTCACTCATTACATCCATATTCTCTTCTTCCATGGAATCCAGATAATCAAGATACTGTCTTGTGATCTCAACAATAGGAATATCAAATATATTGAATTTATTCTTTTCTATAAGATGGAGCAACAGATCCAGAGGACCTTCAAATACTTCCAGCTTTACGTCGATATTATTCATCACTCTCTCCAGGTAAGCGTTGATGCCTCTTTCTTTCTATCTCTTGTAAGCAAATCATGTAATGCATCCTTTGCAGGGTAATCCTCAAAAAGTATCTTATTTACATTCTCTACTATCGGCATTTCTATATCATACTTAAGAGCAAGTGCCAGGGCAGCCTTCGCGGAGTATACTCCTTCTACCACCATCTTCACAATATCCATAGCTTCCTGATATGTCTTTCCCTGTCCCATAAGATATCCTGCTTTTCTATTACGGCTGTGCTGCGAAGCACAAGTAACTATAAGGTCACCTGTACCGGAAAGTCCTGAGAAGGTTTCCGCCTTACCACCCATAGCTATTCCGAGAGCCGACATCTCATGTATACCTCTTGTTATAAGTGCAGCCTTGGTATTGTCACCGCATCCAAGACCATCAGCTATACCTGCAGCAAGAGCTATAACATTTTTAAGAGCTCCGCCCAGCTCTATTCCTATCATATCCGGGCTGGTATATACTCTGAACTTATCAGTCATGAAAGTATCCTGAACTTTCTTAGCCAGCGCCTTGGTTTCAGCTCCAACTACAACAGTAGTCGGCATCATCTTACCGACCTCCTCTGCATGACTTGGACCTGACAAAACTGCAACCTGCGCAGCAGGAATTTCCTCATTTATAACCTGCGAAAGTCTGAGAAGTGTATCTTCTTCTATTCCCTTCGCAACATTTACTATTATCTCATCTTCTTTTATATATGGAGCAGCCATATGTGCAGTACTTCTTATAAATGGAGACGGAACTGCCATAACAACCATATCCTTATCCTCAAGAGCACTCTCGATATCTGTTGTATATTCAACCGTCCCTGGAAGTATTACTCCCGGAAGTTTAGTTCTATGCTCAGAGAATTCTTTAAGCATAGATACCTCTTCAGGATCTATGGACCAAACTGTAACCTCATTATTATTTCTTGCAAGAAGATTAGTAAGAGCTATTCCCCAGCTTCCTGCGCCCAATACACATATCTTCATTTAAACTCCCTCCTGCTTCTTAAAGTGGAATTTATTTTCTTCATGATTAATTAATCTGATTATATTTGCCTTATGTTTATATATAGCAAGTGATGCAAAAAGAACAGCAACCACTACACTTTCTATAAAGGCGGCTTTCGACTGAGCTACGCTCATATCAAAACATAACAGCCCCTTTAACCCAAATATTATGTAAACTATAACAAATTCGACCATAAGGGATATAGAACCAACTGACATATACTTTGTAATTGCAATAGTACTAACAAAAAGTATAAGTAATATGATTATCATAAGCGGCTGCAGAAGTCCAACCACCGTTCCTCCGATAGTTGCTATTCCTTTTCCGCCTTTAAAACCAAGATAGAATGGGAATATATGTCCTAAAACCGCACCAAATCCAACATATAGAACATACAAAAGATATGTATCAGGATAGATATTCTTGAATATCAGACGACAGATAAGACATGGAATAAATGATTTCAGAAAATCTCCAAGAAATACAACAAGTCCCGCCTTGAATCCCATAACTCTTAAGGCATTTGTTGTACCCGAATTACCACTACCGTGTTCCCTGAGGTCTACCCCGGCCAGCTTACCATACAGAACTCCGGTTGCTATAAGACCAAAACAGTATCCTATTACAAGGCAAAGTACTCTGATAACGATCATTGCTCTTTTGATTTCCTTTCTCTAAGTATTATACGGATAGGAGTTCCTTTGAAAAGAAACGCCTCTCTGAGCTTATTCTCTATATATCTAATATATGAGAAATGTGCCAATTCCTTACTGTTCACAAATATAACGAATGTTGGAGGCTTTACAGAAACCTGAGTAATATAAAACAGTCTCAGTTTCTTACCCTTATCTGTTGGCGGTTCATTCTCAGCTACTGCTTCAGTCAGTATCTCATTTAACACACCTGTCTGTATTCTCAGACATGCAAACTGTTCTACATTATCTATAGTATCATAAAGCTTATTCAGTCTCTGGCCTGTCAGAGCTGAAACAAATATCATCTCTGCATATGGCATATACGACAGCTTCTGTCTTATTTCCTTCTGCATTTTGTTCATTGTATTAGTGTCCTTCTCTATAAGGTCCCACTTATTAACTACAATGATCATACCTTTTCCACGTTCGTGAGCTATTCCTGCTATCTTTGTATCCTGCTCAGTTACTCCTTCTTCAGCATCAATCACAAGAACAGCGATATCACATCGTTCTACTGCAGCAACAGTTCTGATAATACTGAAACGTTCTATCTCATCCTTTATCTTGCTCTTACGCCTGAGTCCTGCCGTATCTATAAAAATGTATTCTTTTCCATTATGCTTTATCCTTGTATCTATAGCATCTCTGGTAGTTCCCGCTATATCTGACACAATAAGTCTTTCAGAGCCTATAAGACGATTAATAATGGATGATTTACCTGTATTAGGTTTACCTATAACAGCAATTCTCGGTGTATCGTCTTCCTCGTCATCATCATTAACATCACCAAAGTCCTCAACAAGTTTTTCAAGCATATCACCCAGTCCGAGTTTACTTGCAGCTGAAATCGGGTACGGATCACCTATTCCAAGATTATAAAATTCATATACATAATTTTCATACTTATCGTAGTTATCTACTTTATTAACTACAAGAATAACAGGTTTACCGCTTTTTCTCAGCATATCGGCAACCTGAATATCTGATCCTGTCACTCCGGACTTAACATCTGTTATGAAAAGTATTACATCAGCTGTTTCTATAGCTATCTCAGCCTGTTCCCTCATGGAACGATATAATACATCTTCTGCTTCTGTATCTATACCACCAGTATCTATTATAGTAAATTTATGATTTAACCACTCTACGTCTGCATAGATTCTGTCTCTGGTAACACCAGGTACATCTTTTACTATAGCAAGCCTCTCGCCTGCAAGTGTGTTAAAAAGTGTAGATTTGCCTACATTAGGTCTGCCCACTATGGCAACCATTTTCTTAGCCATCAGAATGCTCCTTCTATATGTTCTATACTATTACCAAGTATTCCGATTACGTCAAATCTGATACTGGTTTTATCAATATCATATCCATTTTTCATAAGATATTCGAGAGCCGCGTTTCTTATTTTCTGCTGTTTTCTAAAATCCACAGCTTCAAAAGGACCTCCACTCGATATATCCCGTCTGTATTTTACCTCTATAAAAACAAGAAACCCCCGAGTTTCAGCTATAATATCAATCTCAGAATATCTTGTTCTGTAATTCATCATCAGAACTATATAGCCTTTTTCCCTGAGGTAATCCCTTGCAGTCTTCTCCCATGCTTTTCCTACTTTTCTCTTGTTATAGGATTCATACATATTTCTGATCTCTTTATACAAAATTTTTTATAAAACTTCTTCTATGTATATCACATGGTCCTATGGTCTTAATAGCTTCTATATGCTTAGCCGACCCATATCCTTTATTACTGTCAAAACCATATTCAGGATAGATAGAAGCATATTCATCCATCATACGATCCCTTGTAACCTTTGCAACTATACTTGCTGCAGCTATTGAAACAGACAATGTATCACCTTTTATAATAGGTATCTGCGGAATATCAATATCCGGTATCTTAAATGCATCAACAAGTACAAGATCAGCCTTTGGCTCTAAACCAAGAACAGAATCTCTCATAGCTGCCGAATCCATCACTGCAATTCCATTATCATCTATTTCTTTCTCACTTCTAATACCTATTGAAACAGATACTGCAACTTCATTTATTATATCAAAAAGTTCTTCTCTTCTTTTTTCACTTAACTGTTTTGAATCATTCAGATATGGGATCAGAGTATCCTGCGGAAGTATTACTGCAGCTGTCACGATAGGACCGGCCAGCGGACCTCTTCCCACTTCATCTACACCACAGATATACTTATACTTAGACGCATTTTCCTTTTCAAATCTGGACATATCCTGAACTCTTAAGATTTCTTTCTTAAGAGAATCCAGTTTCTTTGAAGCACTTTTAACGGTTGACATAACTCCGCTCCGTGAATCAGATTCATATTCACGGATAAAATCTTCCAGAGCTTTAATCTCTGAATCGTATTCCATAATTCCACAGTCTGAAATAGTCTTCAGTCTATTTTTTATTTCTCCAATACTTATGCTGCCACCCATATCGATTACCATTCAAATAGCAAACTGCTATTTATCTATCTTACCAAATTTGCTGAAAGGCGAAAGTCTGAAAACAGCCTTTCCTATTATATCATCTCTACTGATATCACCAACATCAGCCCAACGGCTGTCTCGGCTGTCATTTCTGTTATCACCAAGAACAAAATATTCATCTTCACCAAGAGTTCTTGGATCAGCTGCCGTACCACTTTCTAGTATTATTTCCTTACCATAGCTCTCTACAAGCTTCTGTCCATCTATAATTATCGTTCCGTCAGCAAGTATCTGAACAGTCTCTCCCGGAAGTCCAATAACTCTCTTTATATAATAAACATCATCTTCATAAGGGAAAACTATTATATCAAATCTCTTTGGAGATGAGAAACGATATGAAAGCTTATCAATCCAGAGATTATCTCCATCATGAAGAGTATTCTCCATAGAACGACCATTTACAGTAGTTCTCTGACCTACAAATGTAATAATACAATAACAAAGTATAATGACTACACCTATATATATAATAAGACTAAGAAGCTCTTTCACGATATTAATCTCTTCTGGAGCTTTTTTCTTCTTTTCTTTTATATAATCAGGATTATAATCCTCTTTTTCACTGTTCTTTTTCTTCTTTTTTTCAGAATAATCTTCTGAATCCGAATTATCTGAAGTATCCGAAGTATTCTCAGAAGAAGCTTCACCGGAAGAGTCTTCTTCAGTGATATTCTGAGATGTTAGTGCAGAAATCTCATCCACAGTTTCTTTATCCTGCCCGGAAAAACTATCCACATTGAATTTCTGGTTTTCATTATCTCCAGCTCCTTCTTCGACAGTTTTCCCCTTATTCTTTCTTGCCAGCTTTTCAGCTTTTTTCTGTTCTTTTAGTTGAAGCTTTTCCTGTCTCTTTAATTCTTTCTCCTCTTCATAAGTCATGGACTCAGCCCAAGACTCAAAATCAGACTTCTTTTCTTCAGAATCAAATGCCATTTTTGTTCTCCCTTGTAATAGCTATCTTTTATTCTTCTGGTTTTTCAAGCGATATCCTGCCAAGTCTGCCCGCTCTTAAATCATCTAACAAAAGGAATGCCGCTCTGTCTATATCAGGCTCTCCGCCCTTCAACAGACATTTTTTATTTATTGCTATATCATAAAGAATTTCTGAACTTGTACGCGCCTCATCTATCATATACCTACCCTGCAATATATTGCAATAATTATCTTTAAGATAAGCTATAAGATTTTCTGAAATCTCTGTCAAATTCAGAATATTATCATTTATAGAACCGATATATGCAAGATTAAGACCGGTTTGGGTATCTTCAAATTTGGGCCAAAGAATTCCGGGTGTATCCAGCAGATTCATATCTTTGGATAATCGTATCCACTGATTACCTTTTGTGACACCAGGCTTATTGCCTGTCTTTGCTGTAACTTTTCCAACAAAAGAATTAATAAATGTGGACTTGCCCACATTAGGAATACCTGCAATCATTGCCTTGACAGGCCTGTTCATAATTCCCCTTCTTCTGTCTCTTTCTATCTTATCCTTACACACTTCCCTTACAGCATCAGTAACACGAAGGGTTTCCTTACGATTTCTGCAATCCATGGCAAGAGTTTTAATACCAGCTTCTTCATAGTACCTCTTCCATGCATCGGTTATACATCTATCAGCAAGGTCAGACTTATTCATAATAATAAGCCTTTTTTTACTTCCAACCAGAGTATCTATATCAGGATTCTTACTGCTTCTGGGAATTCTGGCATCCAGAAGCTCGATAATAATATCACAGAGTTTAATATCCTGTTCTATCTTTCGTCTGGCACTGGTCATGTGTCCGGGATACCAGTTAATATCCATAAGTAACTTTTCCTCTTCTTTCTTTAGGGAATATTATATAAGTAATCTTTCCTTTTATCTCAGATTTCTGAACATTCCCGTAATTAACGAACCTTGAATCTTCACTATTACTTGTATTATCACCAATGCAAAAATACTCATCATCGCCGAGTGTAAGTGATTCACTTAAAACGCCTGGTGAGTTAATAACTGAAAAAGAATAATTGGAACTGATCTGTTTACCGTTTATTACAAGTCTTCCTGCAACTACTGATATGTTATCTCCGGGGATACCTACAACCCTTTTAATATCATAATAATCTTCGCTTCCTATTCTTTTTATCGCAACTATATCAAATCTTTTGATTTTTCCAATTTTATAGGCAAATTTGTTAAGAAGCATCTCATCTCCATCCTTAAGAGTACTTTGCATGGATGGACCGGTCATATAAACCGACTGCATAACAAACTGAGTTACACCAAAGCCCAGAACTACAGCAGCAAAAACAATAAGAATCGTATTTAGAATACGTTTTATTATAGATTTGTCTTCTTTTACTGCAGTATCTTTTCTTTGAAGAGTGTAACCTACCGAGCCTTTTCTTTTTTTCATATAATGTTCCTCAACTTATACTTTGTTAGATAATTCCCGCGTCGAGCTTTGACTTACAACCACGAGCTATATGCCTGAGAGGACTCAGCTCTCGCACGGTTCGGGTACCCCTAGCGGACCACTCGCGAAAGCTCGTTCGCTAAGCTCTCACATCGTACTACGTACT
>AUXO016775394.1_pt1 | contig 12569 bp, 10 predicted proteins | sample 768731 | NCBI WGS metagenome assembly AUXO01 (sample SAMN02715735, study PRJNA202380) | gut metagenome | biome: sheep rumen | host: Ovis aries | place: New Zealand: Palmerston North | reverse complement strand
GCTTTCACGATAACAGTCTGCAATTCTATTCGTTGGTTCTTTTATCGTTATAACATCATTCAAGCCATATTCTTCTATTTTTGCAACCACCTTATTATGGTAATCGTCTGTTCCATTAACACCTGCATACCATGAAAAATGTGCCTTTACGCCCCTCTTTACCAGAATCTTCACACATTCCACCATTCCTAAATAGTTCTTTTGGTAGAGATTTCTTCCTACAGATATAACTTCAGGAACTTCACGTTGAGTTTTTATTTTGGAAGGAGAAAAAGTATCTTGGTCAATTGTATTTGTTATAACGTTGACTTTACCAGACAAATGCTTATAGTTATCGGAAATAAAACGCCCTTGTGAATAGGAGTTCGGTACAATATAATCGGCTTTTCTATAAAGCAGGAACTTAATTCTTTCCCGGTAGCCTATTTTCTGCGTTGTATTTCTTTCCGAAACTATAAGTTTGAATCGACATATTAATCTTGCCAAACAAGCAAGTATACATTGAGTATCAAGGTATGAAATGACGACATCAGCTTTCTTTTTCTTTATTAATAGCGGAATTCTGAATAAACGCAAAAAAATGTTCTTTGACGCAAGGTCACAAATGATATCAACACCTTTAAGAAAAGGTTTATAGAAATCAAATTCATCATATATTACCAATACCTTTACGTCAAAACCTGCTTCCTTTAATAGGTTACACAGACACACGAACTGTTTCTGTGCGCCTCCGTAGCCAATTGAGTCAATAAAAAGTAGTATTTTCTTTTTATGTTCCATTATTAAGAGTTATTTTTTATTTTAATTCAGCCCACCTTGACAGAACTGATTCTTTTCCAGACAGCCACAATTAAAAACCAAAAGAAAGCCCTTTTATCACCCTTAAAAAATGTCGTGCAACAATCTGCTTTTCTCATATTACTCCACCACTCTTTTATACTTATTTCCCTTGCCAGAAGTCGTGTAAAATAATAAAATTCTGGCACTATATAAGTACCCTTTATTGTTGAATGTGAGATTTCTTTCTGGTAATCTCTGCCGGTTTGAGATAGATAAAAAATATATGGTATATTCATACCTGCTGCAGTAACCACATATGCATTACCATCATTTCGAAAATTCATCTCCGTGAAATAATCCATTTCAGAACTCTTTTCCCGAAGAAATTCGATACTGAATGGGCCGGTATATCTTGTTTTTTTTACAAACTTCACAGCCTTATCTATTAGAGGCTGTAATGATGGCTCACACTTGTCAAAATAAAGAAAGAATGTATTGTCTAACCCATTTGGACGATAAATATGTGTTCTTCCTGGTATTAAAACGGTATCTCCATGATTAAGTGATACTCCCAATAATTGAAATTCATATTCTTTATCAATAAATCTTTGTATCTGTATTGTCTCACATTCTTGCTGTTCTTTAACAAAGTCTTTCAAATCTGCCTCTGACTTGCACACCTTTATATTATCTTTTGACCCTTCGACACTTGAAATAGCCTTGGTTATAACTGGGTATTCTATGCCATTAGGAATAATAGAATCCTTGAGAACCCACGTCATGGGTACATTCAAGCCAACTTCATGTGCAAGGTTCGACATATACTCCTTACTCATTACTTTACCAAGATTACCCGTTGGTTCTATCGTAGGAATCATACAAAAATCTTTCAGCTCATCATAATGACGGTCAAGAATATCAGCAACTATATCATTTGTAGCTATAACAACAGTTTTCTCACTTATATCATTAAAGTTTTTGCGTAAGCAATCAATTAGGTCATTCTCGGTCGAACAACTCCAACCACTTGCTACAAACTTACTATGTGGTACATAGCACTTCACGTTTGATGTATATAAAATGGTATAAGGTTTGAGTCCTTTCTGCCCTAAACTCTCAATTACACCAAGCGTGTTATGATGATCGCCGCCAACGACTACTACTTTGTTCATAAAATTCCCAATTATTTATTCTTTTCTATGATTGTTGTAAAAAAGAAAACCTTCTATTAAGAAAAAGACGCCAATGCAAAATTCTTTACATGCTCACCAGCACCTCTAAAAAATGCGATATAGAAATACAGTAAGAAAACTATAAGGAAATACAAATTCCGCAGGAATTTTGTTTTGATGTAACTCATAGAAATAGGTATTATAAAAATAACTCCCGTAAAGAAGTAGACGGTAAGTCTACCTGTTGGATCAAAACCAAGCCCACCCACGCATAATATAAAATAAATATATATCAAAACAAATGAAAAACGATTAATCCCTTCCTTCCATACCTTTTCTTTCATTATTACCAATGTACTAAACAACAAAGCTGCAGAGATAAAAACACCCGTTATATTTTGGCCTTCATCATTATCAAGGTATGTCTGATACTTACCTATCATTCTTCCCACGTAACCTGCTATCGTTATAAAAAGAAATATCATAACTACAGCAATACTTATCAATGTCGTTTTTGTTTTTTTTCCTTTAATACCATATATAAAATATACTAATACAAAAATGATAGCAGAATTATGCATCAATGCAGCTAAACTATTTAATAACAAAAATTTCACAAGCTTCCGGTCTTTTACCAATGGGAATGACGCTATCATAATTGCCGCGGCTAAATGCTGCCTTATAACGAACAAAGATTGATTAAATGGTATAACGAGTAAGAGTAAAACCGAACAAAATACATAAGGGGATTCTTTTCTTATTACGTTGTAGTAAAGAATTAACAATATGAAACTATATGTTATTAAAAAAACACGGAACTCACTTGTAAAATAACCAATTATACGAAAAAAAACTATATATCCAACCTCAATTTTTGAATCTACTATTCCTCTTACAAAGGATTGTGAAAAGCTCAAGTATCTTGTGCTTGCAAAATAATCCTTATATGCCCATAGATCAGGGACACTATTTATTTCTACCATTGAATGTACATATAGAAGCTGAAAAAAAGACAACACAAGGAACAATTTGTTCTTTGTTGCCGTTCTCAACGATGTACTATAAATAATACCTCCAAAGATTATAACTATTACAATATTTATAATAAGAAACTGCATCTATCGCCAATTAAAAACTTAAATATTATACAATTGTAAGGAATAATTCGTTTTTCTCAATATAGTATTTTCGCACCTAATGGTCTTTTATTTTTTCCACCAACAAATTTTCAACCAATACATTCTTTAAAACTTCCAATTGTTCTTTTGTCATTTCACATAGAGGCATTCTTGGCTCGCCTACCTCAAATCCCATCAAGTTCATAGCCGCCTTTACAGGTATTGGATTTGTCTCGATAAACAAAACTTTCAGCAACTCATAAGCACCAGCCTGCAATTTGGCAGCATATGTATAATCACCATTCATACATGCATGTGTTACCCTCAAAACGGCTTTTGGATCTATATTAGCCCATACAGAAATTACACCTTTGGCTCCCAAAGCCATCATTGGTACAATCTCCGCATCATTTCCACTCCAGATATTGAGATCATCCCCACAAGCATGGATTGTTGCCAACAATTGCTCAAAATTGCTATTGGCATCCTTAAGGCCATTAATCATCGGATGCTCTGACAACTTTCGAAGGGCATCAACACCAATTGTCATTCCCGTACGACTTGGTACACTATATAAGATGATTGGAATATTTACACTATCTGCTATTTGCATATAGTGCTTTACTAGTCCATTCTGAGATGTCTTATTATAGTAAGGTGTTACAACCAGCAAAGCATCTGCTCCTGCCTTCTCTGCGGCTTTACTCAATTTTATGCCATGCATAGTATCATTACTGCCCGCACCTGCGATAACTGTCATCCTGCCATTAGCATACTCTACACACTTCTCTATCAGCTCTATCTGCTCATCATCTGTAAGCGTAGAGCATTCTCCAGTGGTTCCAGCCACGGTAATGGAGTTTGTTCCGTTTTCAGCATGGAACTCCACTAGTCCCTTGAACTTATTAAAGTCTATCCTTCCATCATTCTTGAAAGGAGTTACCATCGCAACCGAAGTTCCAGTAAAAATTGGCTTCTTCATTTACCTATTTTTATGTCTATTATTATTTTACAAAATTTTTATAGAGACACTTTCTCATCTTCCTTGGAATATATTAATTCTATCATCCAGAATCACTCCCTTCTCAAAATTGTGGCAAGCTGAAAGTACTGGATTATCTTCAGCCCTGTCTTCAATGAGCATGTCAATAAACTTCACGAATTCAGCACTTAGGCTTTCCGTTGCTGTTTTCCAGAAAAGAGATGGTGTGTGATCAACCACATAGTGCGTTACGCCCTCTACTTCATAAATGGGATTATCAATAGTAGTGGGGATGCTGGTTTCTATGCCACCATTTCGGTCACAGCTTACATCTATAATCATTGAGTTGCGACGCATCCTTTTCAAGTCTTCACGATAAATGATATGATCCTTGCGAGTGGTATCCCAAAGAATACCGTTCACCACAACGTCATATCTATCTAGTTCCTTGCGGAATAGCCCTTCCTGCTTACGGTCATACTGGACAACGGTAGCACCCATATAATTCAACGTTTTTATTGCTCCACGCGCAATGTTACCACGACCCAAAACAGCAGCTTTAGTGTTATAAGGAAAAACGCCATGACACATATATGCATGAAACACCGCAGCTTCCCCAGCAATCTCGTTGTTGCGCCAGAAAGAGTGTCTGCCACCTTCATACATATCTTCCCATCCGTAACCTGTTAAATGGCTGGCTATAATTTTATCGGTTATGTCACGGTTCTGAACAGCATGAATCCATCCAAATATTGTTTGGTTATTTAGACTTTCCAAATAATCTGCATCACCTATTTTAGGATCACATATTATATCTTTCCTTAGCACTTCCTCGCGGCTTGCGACATTAACACCATGTTGCAGATAATCATTGTCACAATAGCCTAACACGTCACCATAACCAGTTTCAATGTAGATGTTATCAGGATGATGCAACATCTTGATATCAGAAGGTATTAAAGCCCTTCTTTTCTCATTCTCCTTATGAGAAATCGGTAATCCAACCTTGTTCATATATATTTATTTTGTCAAAATTATTTATTAGGTAGAATGATTTTTTCTCCAAAATACTTTTCCGTTTCAGGCAAGATGTTGGGGTCAAAACCACTTGCAGGGAAAAAAGTAGTTTCGCCAAAATAAGGCCGTTCATTGATACAGTACAAATCAACGCGCAAGAATGGGATGCCTTCTGATAGTTTGCCTGCTATCTCAAACATTTCATCCATGCAACTAGGTTTAGGAAGTTTGAAAGAAGAGTCAGTATTCTTACCTCTCACATTTAATGGCATCAAATTCCAATTTCGATCATAAAAGTAAAACTTAGTTTCTCCAGAGACACGATCAGTACATACCATGACATTATCTGCCACACCATTAAAACACGTAAACTTATAATCACTTAAACCTCCCTGATTAAACTCGCTATCATCCGACATATAGCTTTCTGCCATAATCATGGGTTTTATGTTCTTGTATGGCCATTCTCTATGCTTATCATATACGTTATGCTTCAAGGATGCCTCTAGCTTTGCTCTTGCTTGTTTCAAATCCAGTTTCGACTTATCTGTACACAAAACTACACCAGTATTACCACCACTATGATTCGTCTTCAACACAAAAGCATCGGGGAGTTTGTCAAAATCTATTTGATCAAAGTGTTCCCATACTCCTAAGGTTGGTATGATATATTTCTCTCCTATTTTCTCTTTTGCATATATTTTCGCAGTGATTTTATCCACCATTTGGGGGTATTTGGGATCGTGATTATATAGTTTAAGCCATTGCAATTTTTCTTGATAATCTTGAGGATTGTCTAAGTGCAGTTTTCTTTTCATCTTCAAGCGATAAAGAATCCTCATATAGACTGGTTCACGAAAGAGCCAGTGCAAGTTTTCCACCACACTAATAGCAAATGTCCGTGGACTTTTAATATAATTTATTATTGGTTGCATTTTTGAATATTTTAGGCAAACATCTGTTGTTCAAATAGTTTTTTCAACCCTCCATTGCAAATTTGCGGACCATTGATCTCCCAATTGTCATTACCCTCGATGAATATCGGGCCGTTTTCACCTATAGCTATATCCCACCCTACCGAGTGCATACCTGGCAGCATAGAATGGAAGTATATAGCTTGTTCGCATGCCTCTTTCAAAAAAGGCACTGTAAAATCGGAGAAAACAACCTTACTATCTGGATGCCTAACCGTCTTCCTACCAAATTCTGGTTTGTAGAATCCATATTTTTTAAGATGGCTAGTCTTGAAGTCTAGTCCGACACATATACCTCCTTGGGATGTATTATCTACAATTGCCTTACCTGTTCCTATCCTCAATATAGATGGCCAAACCCTAATTATATGATCCTTCATACTGCGAACAGTTACAATCCTTAATGAGTTAATGGATTGTGGGTGGAGAGTTGCCATATTATGATGCTGACTTACTACAGTCTGTGCTAAATATCTTCCAGCAGTCAGCATATTATACGCTTCCTCAGTGCTAAGTTCAGTTTCATTTTCAAATAATTTTCCGTCGACTATCCTTAATTTAAAGATGCCCCTTCCACACTCTCCATCCACCAATTTACAAAATAAGTTTTGGTTTTTCCTTGTTAAATCAGCAGGCGCAAGCACTTTCTTGCTCTCATAATCATAAAGATTTCCATTGGCTGAATACCACACATTCTTAGGAGTCTCTATGCCAATACCATTAGCAAAGATATTAAACAATACCTTATCCCTCAAAATGCAGCAGCAATTGATTTCTTGACCCTTGTTAAGATCCATTATCCTACTAAAGAAGTTACGAAACTGGACGTATTTATCCTGTTCTTCTCTGGTTTTTACATCAAAACCATAAGAGAAGTAATACTTATTGGGATACCCCCATTTCCATATAGTTCGACACTGGTCAGCAAAAGCCAGTCTGCTTCCCCTCATTTTATCGACACTTTCCGGATAATAGGAATCCGCTTTATACAACTCTTTGTGTCGAATAAGACTCAAAAAAGAAATCGGGCGTACAATAGCCCATCCGCGTATATACGCTTTTAAGTTATTTAGCACTGTTAATATGTTTGATAATTATTTCAGAATTGTTCGTGTTGATGTTTCAACACATAATCCACCACTTCTTCTGTCCTGTCACCGAAAATAGGCGTGGAGATTGCTAGCTGTTCAAATTGGATACCAGGGAAGTTCAGGTTTGCTTCTATCACCACGGGCTGCATGTCATTATCCAAGGCTACATCCCATCCGACAATTCCCAGTGAGGCGAAGTATCGTTGGTGATACTGCTCCATCTTTCTACACATCACCGGTATCTCCGTTATCTTCATACCCTTGAATTGTACGCCTGTCGGTGTTCTTTCAAATCGTTCGTATTTATTATTATATGCAAATTCTCTAAATTCACCGTCTTTATTAACTCCTACAAAGAAACCACCTGCACCAAGATTATCTACTACAGAACCAGACGCTCCAACCTTGAATATGATAGATTGTGTCGAAACTCGTCCATTAATAAAAAGAGTTGTGATACGGAAAGAATTGAGCGATGAGGGATTGAACTGTGCCGTTTTATCAGGTTGTTCTACAACTTCTTGTGCTATCCAGTTATCTCCATACTCACTAATTTTTGCTTGAATTTCTGCTGTACTGCTACCTTTTATCAGTTTCACACCTTTACCACATGAAGAGTCCTTGATAGGTTTTAGGATAAATCGCGGGGATTTGGAAAGTAGTGTGAAAGCTTCGTTCTGTTCTATTACGTTAAAATCCTTGTCATACAGCGTACCGAGATTACACAGACATATCAATGTAGGTTGTCTAATGCCGTCAAACAGCATGGGCAAATGTCCTTTGTGCGCAAAAGCCTTGCTATAGCTGTCTGGGTTGAGTGTTCTTACAATCAAGGGATAATACAGATCGTCGGATAGATATAAAGGGTTGAAACTGTCAATGGTCTTGAACATTTCATAGAAAAGTGGGTATGGTTTCATTCCCAGCCTTCCCCAAACTCTTTCTATCTCGTTTTTCTCCTGTGCTGTCAGTTTCTCTAACTTTAGGTGCTGCATGTTAGGAGCCTCCCACCCAAGAGCTACCTTTCGTGCTTTCTTAAGATTGTGTTCCTTCCTGTACTTTAATATCAAAGATAATACTGCCTTTTTCATTTTCATGCGATGTTGAATTTGTTACTTGTAATATTCCACCGCATGCACAATGACAGGTTTACACGGCAAAGTGTTTAGTCGGGCTTATGCTGCACCATTTTTTCATCTTATGCAACATACTCCAAACTACACTTTTGGCAATACGGGGGAGTCTATAAATTAATAAAAAATAGAGTTGATACGGGGTATACCTCAACAGGAATCCGCGACGGGATAAAATCCGTTTCGTATTTTTGCTGTTAGAGAGGCATAATTTACCCCCCCATCAAAGTTTGATGATACATATATTGCATATTATTGTCAATTAAAATTTCTGTTATCATTCCTATATTTGCCAGAGGCTTCCAAGCCTTGTATGTCACCTCTTCAACATATGGATATCCTTCGGTTTTAGGAATCTTTTCATAATCTATCTTAGTGGGGCTGTAATAAGTAGAACGTGGCTTGCAAATGAGCCTGTCGGGAAACAGGAAGTTTCCCAAACTATATGCCACTATCTTGTTCCCATACTTCACAACTGGTTGTATGCGATGAGGGTGACTCCCAAGAATAACGTCTGCTCCTGCTTTCATCATCCTCTTTGCCATAATGTACACATGATTTGTTGTAGTCCATGTATTCTCCACTCCCCAGTGTGGCATCGCGACGACATAATCATACTCTGCTTTCAATGCCTTTATTTCTTTACTCACATAATCGTCCTCCATCGGATTTACGCCAGGCTGCTTTTCTGTTGCAAATGGACACCAGCCAACAGTCTCGTTACGCCAATCACAAAAGGCAACAAAGGCCACACTTTTACCATCAATCACCTTAACCACAGGCGCTTTAGCCTCCTCCAAATTCCTTCCTGCCCCAATATGGGCAATGCCCTTATCGTCCAACAATCTGATAGTGTGTTCTGCACCTTCAGGCCCTAAATCAAAAAAATGATTGTTAGCCAGACTAACAATGTCTATACCAAGAAAAATCAACTTTTCCAAGTCATCGTCGGGTGCATAGATTACATCAGCCAGACGGTTCATCTTCTCATCATAAAAGGTTGGTTCATTTCCAATGGCGCACTCTAATGTGCCAACACGGATGTCTGCCGTATGTAGCAAACGAACCACATCTGAATCCACCCAATCATCTTTTTGACCTGAAAGAATTCCACCAGGCATAATATCACCGACACCTATAATGTTTATCATTTTGTCAACTTGAACTTAATACGTGATAGTATATTAAGGCCTCTAAGCAGATAACCATAACACGGCATTTTCAGGACTGTACCTATTACTTCCAACTTTCTCTCTAACCGTTTATCTTTATATAAGCAAGAGACATTGTTATCAGACAATCTTGTATATATCAATTCAGATGCTATTTTCCCAGAAATAGTCATCATGAAAATTGCTCCAATCCTGTTTTTAGGTCTCCAAACACTCTTCAGTTTTTTTTCAGGATTCTTAGGATAGCCCAAAACTGAAGGAATGCCGTCAATTTCTTCCTCCGCTGGATAGCAGACAGGACGGTTAGCTGCCATGTAATAGTCTGGAAAAATAAAATTACCCAAACTATAGCATACAGGTTTTCCATTGCTTCTTACTAAAGGCTGCACCATGTGCGGGTGTGAAGCTATTATGCCATCTGCTCCTGCCTTTAACATCCTTTCAGCAAACCTTTTCTCTCTATAGGTTGGCCAATGCGTATGCTCTACGCCCCAGTGCGGAAGCACAAAGACAAAATCATATTGTTTTTTACATTCTTTAATATCCTCTTCGACCTTGTCGATATATAGCATATTGATGCCAGCCTTTGACTCAGCAGGTGGGTGTGGTGCTTCCCACCAAAATGGCATATAACCTATAAATGCAATCGACTTTCCATCTAAATGTACCACTGCTGGTTTCGCAGCATCATCAGATGTAACACCGGCACCACAGTGCTTTATCCCATTCTCATCAAGAAGTCTGATGGTATTCTGTAGTCCTTTCTCTCCTAGGTCAAATATATGGTTATTTGCAATAGTTACTACATCTATATGGAGTTCTTTTAATCTTTTTACACACACATCAGGTGCCCAAATGATATTACGCCAATCGGGGCGTTCCATCTTTTCTTTGTCAAAAGAGAATCCATTAATTTCGCCAGGCCCAAGTGCGCACTCTAACGTTGCGACACGCAGGTCAGCAGAGTTCAAGACATCTACGACCTTCTCGTCACATATCTTATCCTGATATACTAAAACTCCACCAGGAAAAAAATCTCCAACAAAAGCGATTTTAATTGTATCCATTACTATTCCTCTTTATCATTCCCAATAAGAATATGAATGCTTTATTTCTTGTAAAGAAAGCATTCAATAAATATACCATTCCGAATACCACAGCATCAATTACAACTTGAACAAGATTTGAGAACCCATGTAAAAAGTATTGATTTGCAAAACAAACCGTTATCATCGGTACTACTGACAACAACAAACATTGTATCAAACCCCATAATTGGCCCCAAATACTACACCTCAAATAATGGCTCGATAATCCAGCAAATACAAAATAGGCAAATGAGGCATAAACAATCATGGATATAAGTAAACCAATTATCCCATATAGTTTAGCCCCTATTATCATTAAGAAACAGAAAATCACTAACTTACCTATATTAAAATAAAATAGCACTTTGCTCTTACCTTTGGCAGCTACAAGATTGTAATTTGCATCTTGCAGCGAGACAAAACAACCTCCCACGCATAACAATTGAAAATAACGTACACAATCAACCCATTTTTCTCCATACAGGAGCAGAATAATAGGTTTTGCGGCAACGATACAAAAAGCCATAATTGCCACAGTCACAAATGATATGGTCAAAATACTAAAATTTAGACGTGATGATAAAATTTTATCATCATTTTGGTTGTTAGAAAAATCTGGATATAACACTTGTGCAATTACAGATGAAATGCTGTCAGAAGCAACATTTCTCAATTGTCGTGCTTGAGTATAATGACCTAATGTACTCTGCTGAAACAACTTTCCAATTATAAGGGTCTGAACATTATTAGCAAAAGTTGCCAATAAACTGGACAATAGCATGAAGCCACCAAAACCAAACAATTCCTTGAATGACTTTCCACTAAACAAAAACATCGGCTTCCATTTTCCTACTATCCACAAAAGAAGTGAAACAACAAAACCAACGACAAGACTCCTTATGACCAAACTCCAGACTCCAAAACCAATCAATGCACTACAAATGCCAATTATTGAGCCGACAGCATTCCCTATAAGATTACATATTGACAACTTACGAAAATCCATTTTTTTTCGTAGCAACGCCGTTTGAATAATGGCAAAAGCATTTAATATAAGGACAAGTCCTTGTACACGTAGCAATGGGCACAATATCTCTACCTCATAAAAATAAGCCACCCATGGTGCCCCCAAAAACAATATACCATATACAATACCTGAAAGATAAAGATTTATATAGAAAACCGTTGAGAAATCAGTTTGAGTTGCATCCTTCTTTTGTATTAAGGCAGAACCGAAGCCACTATCAACAAAGGTGTTCGCAATAGCGAGAAATAGTAATAGCATCCCAATGGTACCAAAATCATCGGGGGTAAGCAATCGCGCCAACACAATATTGGTAACAAATGATATAATCATTGTTCCAAAGCGCTGAGCAGACGCCCATATTACACCAATAAAAACCTTTGAGTTTGCCATTCTTAATATTTGAGAATTAATTACCCCTATCACCTAGATAATTCGTGAATCAATAAGTTTAATTGTTTTCTTATCTGCGTCCGCAAAACAATTCTGTGTCAGCCTTTGAAATAGCAGCATTGTGAACAGTGTAACAATCTCTGCCCCTAACAATGAAGATGATTTAACCAAATCAAAACTACTGTTTCTTTTTCAAAAGCATCATATTCTTGTTTATAGAATATGAGTTCATGGGGCATCTCTAAGGTCGTTTCATTGATCTTATTAATCAACCTATAAAGTCTATTGTTTTCTGTTGCACATTGAGGACCAAACTGTTCTGGCAATTCGCGATTTTTTCGAAATGATAGAGCAGGTCTAGCAAGTGACGCTTGCGCTCCACTATATAGACCTTCTTTCGCTGTGTACTAAACATCTCGTTTTTTACCGTCTCTATTTGCTTTGTTATATCCTCTATATCTTCTTTGGTGGCATAATCCTTTCCTTTCTCTGCTTCGTATGCAATTTTCCGCTCTGAAACAGCCATACGCTGCATATGGCGCTCAAAAAATATACATATAACACCTATGCCGATGGAAATAAAGAGAATTATAACTTCTAAAGCCGTCATACAGTCAATTAAGCG
>AUXO011569351.1_pt1 | contig 12569 bp, 18 predicted proteins | sample 768731 | NCBI WGS metagenome assembly AUXO01 (sample SAMN02715735, study PRJNA202380) | gut metagenome | biome: sheep rumen | host: Ovis aries | place: New Zealand: Palmerston North | reverse complement strand
AATTTAGACAAATCGGCAGAAATTCCAAAGTTTGATATATATGTAGTATGGAGTGTAAAAAATCTTCAAAATAACAAAGCATTACTTGCTACATCATTACCAGACAAGATGTATTTTGAATGCACATATAACGGAGACAAAAAAGAACTATACTTTGATGCCTACGTTAAGCTAGAAAATAAATGTATAAAAATGGAGGATTAAAAATGGATTTTGGAGATGCAATTAAATTATTAAAACAAGGTAAGAAACTACAAAGAGCAGGTTGGAATGGAAAAAATCAATACATAGAATTAGCAACAGCTATCAGTTACAAAAATGCAGATGGTATGGTAATAAATTGTGACCACAGCTGTATAGGTAACAAAGCAATTGCATTTGTTGGAACATCAGGTGTTCAAATGGGTTGGTTAGCAAGCCAAGCCGATATGCTTGCTGATGATTGGAAAATAGTAGAATAAGTTAATTATTAGTGCCAACCGAGAGCGACCGTTGGTTAAATGGTGTCCCTACACCAGCTAATACAAATAAAAAAGAGCCTAAGTCGACGAGGTTCTTTTTTTAGGCCTTTTTTAGTTTTGGCATAAATAAACTAAAGTGTTGGGCATACGACGTTAAAAATAGCAAATATTTTAAATTCAAGGGGAAGAAAAACCCCGTTAACAAATCGTAGGAGGAGAAATATATGAAAAGAAGTTTTTTAGAGAATTTATTAAATGTGATTGAAGATGAAAGCACAAGAAAAAGTATTATAGATAGTATCATAAACGAAAATGGAAACGATATAAATGCAGAAAAAGCAAAAACAGAATCAGCAAAGAATGAAGTATCAGTAAAACAAAGTTTGATAGATGAATTAAATACAAAAATAAAAGAAAATGAAAGTCTAGATTTAGACAAAATTAAACTAGATGAGTACAACAGAGGTAAAGAAGAAGGTTCAAAAGCATTTGATGAGTTTAAGAAAAACAAAGCACTAGAGAGCTGTATCAAAGGTGCAAAAGATTTTGACCTTGTTATGAGCAAATTAGACAAGGAAAAAATCAAATACGAGAAAAATGAAAAGGGCGAATACTCAGTAACAGGTGTAGATGAACAATTAGAGGATGTTAGAAAAAATTATTCTTATTTGTTTAACGAAGAGCCAAATACTAATGATTCGCAAAGTGAAGTTGTACTTGGTGGAGACCATACCAACCCAACTAAAGATGATGGACTAGCAATGTTGGAAAGAGCAATGGGAATTCAAGACAACGCAAAAAAATAGAAATAGAAAGGAAGAATAAATATGCCAAATTCAATTACTTTATTTAAGGAAAATGCTCCAAAACTTTTGGACAAAATATATGCATCAGAAAGTACAACATCTGATTTCGATATAAATGGAGATTTAGTACAAGCTGGTAAAAATGCAAATGAAATTATAGTTCCAGTATTAGATATGGATGGACTAGGAGATTTCGACAGAAATAGTGGATATGTAGGAGGAGACATCCAGTTAACAAATGAAACTAAAAAGTTCAATTATGAAAGAGGAAGAAAATTAAAAACAGATGCTATTGATAACGAGGAAACAGGAGGCGTTATCCTTGCAAATGTATCTGCAGAATTTTTAAGAACAAAAGTTATTCCAGAGGTAGATGCTGTAAGATATAGCACATATTGTGCAATTCCACAAATAAGCAAAACAACTGGTACATACGCAGATGCACAATCTGTATATAGTGCTATAGCTGCATTATATGACAAAATGACAGATGACGGAGTTCCAGAAAGCGATAGACATTTAAGAATTACATCAACTCTATTAGGATTTATAAGAGATATGGATACATATAAATCAAAAGAATTACTTAATAAATTTGCTAGTGTAAAGACAGTTCCACAAGCAAGATTTAAGACTGTAATTAAGTTAAAAGATGGTGTATCTGAAGGAGAAAAAGTTGGTGGATTTGAACCAGGAACAGGAGCAAAAGATATTAACTTTATGATTATACACAAGCCAGCATTATTACAATACACAAAACATAATAAAATGAAAGTATTTACTCCAGACCAAGACCAAGATGGAGATAACTACAAATGGTTATACAGAATCTATGGTTTAAATGATTATTATGCTAATAAAACTGCAGGTATTGCAGTATCATACAAAGCATAGAAAGGCAGGTATTCTAAATGGCTAGAGAAGTAGGAATAGGACATTCTTTTAAGAATGATGAAAAAAATGTTGAAACATTAAAAGCTGAAAACGAGGCTTTAAAAGATAAAATAAAAGAATTAGAAAAAGGAACTTCAAATGTTGATGTTGAAAAGATTAGCAAAGAAAATGAAAAATTAAATGCACAAATTAGTGATTTAAAAGCTAATGTTGAAACATTAAAAGCTGAAAACGAGGCTTTAAAAAAAGAGAATGAAAAGCTAAAGAAATAGGTAGGTGTTGCAAATGAATTATGCAGACCATACATACTATAAAACAAGTTTTTTGGGTAGTCTTGATAGCCAAGAGTTTTCAAGACTATGTATAGAGGCAAGCAGAATAATAGATTATAATACCAATCAAGATTTGACAGATGATGTAATCAAGAGTTTATCAGATAGAGCACAGGACAGGTTGAAATATACTACTTGTGCTCTAGTCGATTTATTACATCAAAAAGAAATTAGTGATAGCAGAAATGTAGCATCTTATTCTATTGATGGTGTAAGTAAAACGTTTAATAAAATATCTGATAGCGATTTCAAGGAAAAACGAAAAGACATTCTCAATAACTTACCAGATGAGTTGACTTGCTATGTATGATGATTTTCCAAAACAAGATATAACGATATATCATAAAAACCCTAACAAAGAAAATGAAAGATTTAATGTAAAGGCTAGTGTTAGACTAACATATACAATAAATCATAATCGTACTGGTTCAAATTCTGTTGATAGTGCTTTGATTAGAGTTTTTGAAAACGATATAACAAAGAAAGATATGGTTATTGCTAAAGATGATGTAATTGTAGTGAAAGAAATTACAGATACTATCACTAATAACAGTGCACCATATACTGAATTGTCAGAGAAATATGGTAAGGATAATGTCTTTAAAGTTCATTCGGTAGAAAATCTTGTATTCAATGATATTGATATTCAAGAATTAAATCACATTAAGATTGGTTGTATCTAATGCCTTGGAAAACAAAATTAAAAAGTAAAAATCAAATAAAGTCTCAATTAGGCCTTGACGAACAAGGAAAGTTGCAGGCTTTTTTTGATTTAACAGTTGCAAGAAGATTACAGCCGTACGTATCAAGAAAAGAAGGTGTACAAGAGGCATCTATTTTAACAGGTACAACCCCTGGAAGTGGAAAAGTAAATATAAATGTTCCATATGCTGAAGCTCAAGCGTATTCAAAGAATATAAGAAAAAAAGATGGAAAAAGAGGAACAAGGCCTTTTGAACGTATGACGCATAACGAAAAGAATGTGATTACAAAAGAATTGAATGATTATGCAAGGAGGTTGTCAGAATGAATGAGGAAAAAACAGAGAAAAGTATTACAAAATCTATAAATGATTGGTTGTTAGGATATGAAAAAATAACAGAGTTTGCCGATGAAATACATACAGAAGAATTAGAAGACAGTAACACCAATTTGGCACTACAGCGAAGTGGCGTTGAAGAAATGCCAAATAAATATGTAGGCGAAAAATGTTGGTATCGTCAATATAATTATATTCTGTTCTTAAAAAATTATAGTGAAAGTGATGAGCAAAGGCTCGAAAATTTGGATTGGTTAGACGATTTTTCGGACTGGATTAACCAACAAAATAGGGATAGAAATTATCCTACTATTAAGAATAAAAAAGTAATAAAAATTGGGTGTAGTGATGAGATTACCTATCAGACTGATGAAAAGGGAACAGTTAGTAATTACTACATCCAATTATATTTTTTAATAAAAGGAGGAATTTAAGATGGCAGATAATACTAATGAAACACCTCAAGAGCCATTAGTTGATGTTATGGCTTACGATGAGGCAAGATATTTGGGTATTGGCGCTGCAGATAGCACTAATTTTCAACTAATGAATGTTGGTGTTTCTAAAATGGAAGAGAATACAAGCCCAAAAGAAAAAAATACTCAATATGTAGGCGACAAATCAGATACAACAAAAGTAACAGGATATAGTAACGCATTCAGTCTTGAAATGGATTTAATAAAGAATCAAGTTGTTATCGAAGACTTACATGATATTTTATATTACAGAAAAACTGGTGTCGATGCACAAAGACCAGTAATTTTAGTAGACCTATGGAAACCTATTGAAGGACAAACTGGTGTATACAGAGCAAGAAAAATATTAACAACAGCAAGTATGACTGGTAAAATCCCAGCACCAGGAGAGCAAATAAAATTGAATGGTGACTTAAAAGGTATAGGAGATTTCCAATATGGAACATTCGACGTTGCAACAAGAGCATTTACAGAGTCAAGTAATGGACAATAAAATAAGATATAAGATAATTAAGTTTTATAATAAGGTAATTTGTAGTTTGAGTTAATAATATGCCTTAAAATAGATTTTGGAAAGAATGAGGATATAAGTATGAGTGATGATAAGATAAAAAATATTAGTGAAGTTAAGAATAAGAGATATAGTTTAGGTTATGAAGATGTTAATAGAAATATAGAGATAGAGATTTTTGGATTAGATTTTAAAATGAATATTTATAATATTGAGCACTTTAAAGAGAATACAAATAATAAAAGTTTAGATGAACAAATTGATTTCATTATTGGAGAAAATGCGACAAAACGCTTAAATGATAAGATGGTAAAAGATGGCCATGGAGAAATGATGGCAAATGATAAAACAAGAATAATAGGTTTCTTAATAGAAACATATACAAAAGTATTAACAGATAATATGATGAGAAAAGCTAAAGATGGAATTGAAAATGCAAAAAAAGAAATGAGTAATAATGGAAATCAGAATTATATGAATAGATCACAAAGAAGATATAATGAGAGATATAACAGGAGAAATAATAATAGGAGATATTATTAATGAGAATGTTAAACAAACTGCCTTATTTCGTATTTTTAAAAGGAAAAAAATATAAAATAAATGCAGATTTTAGAGTAATGATTAAATTAGAAAATGCTTACATAAATAAAAAATTAACGAACGAATTAGCGTCTGAAATTTTCAGACAATTTTATCCTGCATTTTCTAGTTATGAAAATTATTATCGTCTAGCTTGTGATAAAGAATTATATGCCGAGGCTTTAGATAAATTATTGTGGTTTTACCAGCGAGGAGATAGAAAAGATTACCACCAAAAAGTAACTGGAATCAATACAGGGAAAACAGAGCTTTCATTTAATTATGAGTATGATGATGATTATATTTTTGGAGCTTTTTGGGATAGAGGAATAGATTTAACAAAAGACTTTGTTCACTGGTGGAAATTTAAGGCTTTATTTTTAAGTATGAGCGAAAAGACACCTTTTGAAAAAATAAAGGGATATAGGGCATATAGTGGAGATGATGAGCAATTAAAGAATTTAAAGAAATACTGGTCATTACCAGTTATAGATAGAGAACAAGAAAGGCTAGATGGTATATATGAAAGATTAGAAGAATTAAATAATAATCACAAAGAATGACACTTGCATTATTGCAGGTGTCTTTTTTTCTATGTCTGCATAGAAAGGAAAAAATATGATAGCAGGCACGTTAACCTACGAAACAAAACTGGATAAAAAAGGTTTTGACGAAGGTATGGACGATGTAAACAAGAAAGCTTCAAAGCTTGAAAGTTTTATGTCGGGAGCACGGAAGTGCAATGAAAACAGCTTTTGCTGTTGGAACCGCTGCAGTACGGAGTAACAGCAACAGCCTTGGGAGCTTTAGGTACAGCGAGCACAAAATCATTTGCAGAGCTAGAGCAAAACATAGGTGGTGTTGAAACACTTTTCAAATCAAGCTCTCAAACAGTTATTGATAACGCAAATAAGGCTTTTTCAACTGCTGGAATTTCAGCAAATGAATATATGTCGAATGTTACAAGTTTTTCGGCAAGTCTTTTACAGGGACTTAATGGAGATACAGCCAAAGCGGCTCAAATTGCAGATATGGCAATTATAGATATGGCTGATAATGCTAACAAGATGGGAACATCTATGGAAAGCATACAGAATGCATATCAACGGATTCGCAAAACGGCAATTTTACTATGTTAGATAACCTTAAATTAGGTTACCGGACGGAACAAAAGAAGAAATGATCCGTTTAATGAATGATAGCGGAGTATTAAAAGAAAAAATAAGTAGCTTAGATAATGTTACTTTTGACCAAATGATAGAGGCAATCCACGCAGTACAAACTAATTTAGATATTACAGGTACAACAGCAAAAGAGGCAGCAACAACAATATCTGGAAGTGTTGCATCTATGAAAGCGGCATGGGACAATTTCTTGAATGGTAGTGCTGATTTAGGAAAAGTAGTAAAAACTGCACAAACTGCTGCGGACAATATTATAAATGCGGTTTCAGAATTACTTCCAGATTTGATTGAAAATATCTACGAGTGGATGCCAGATATAATCGAGGCAATAAGTGAAATATTAAGTAAGATTTCAAGCGTATTGATGGATAATTTGCCAAATTTCATTGGCATTGTTACAGATATATTGCAACAAGTATTACAAGCATTAGTCGATATAGCCCCACAATTATTAGAATGCATAATGCAAGTAATAACACAATTAGTACAATTCATAGTTAATAATATTCCACAAATTATCGAAATAATTATGCAATTATTAACTCAAATATTACAGGCATTAACTCAATTTGCACCACAGCTTATTGAGATGATACCAAAACTAATAAGTGATGTAATTACAGCCATAACAAGTAATTTAGATGCTTTAATAAATGCAGGTATGGAATTACTTATGGCTTTGGTAGAGGGATTATTAGCGGCAATACCTCAGTTAATAGAGATGTTACCACAAATAATTGAAACAATATTAAATGCTTTACTAGATGCATTACCACGTATTTTAGAAATGGGAGCAGAAATACTTCTTGCTTTAATCGAGGGTCTAGTACAAGCAATACCAAAATTAGTTGAAATGATACCAAAAATAATCAACACTATTGTTTCAACACTTGTTCAACACATTCCAGAAATTATAAATGCTGGTATTCAAGTAATTATTTCTCTAATTACTGGTTTAGTACAAGCGTTACCTCAATTGATTGCAATGTTACCAGAAATTATTATTAGCATTGTTACAGGATTAGTCGAAAACTTTCCTTTGATAGTGCAAGCTGTATTAGATTTATTCGTTGAACTGCTAGCCCATCTTGGAGAATTTGCAGTAAATGTAATTACTTGGATTGTAGAAAACATTCCAATATTCATTCAAAATGTAATTACATTTATTTCAGAATTACCAGGTAAAATATGGGAATGGCTATGCAATGTAATTGTTAAATTAGCACAATGGGTTGTAGAAATGAACCAAAAAGCAATCCAAATGGGAAAAGAATTCTTACAGAATGTTGTTAACTTCTTTAAAGAATTACCTGGAAAAGTGTGGGAATGGTTAGTAAATACTATACAAAATATAGTTAAATGGATAGTTGAAACTAATCAGAAAGCTAATGAGATGGCGAGAAATTTCATAAGTAACATTATAAATAAAATAAAGGAATTGCCTGGGAAAATATGGGAATGGCTAAAAAATACAATTAGCAAAATTGCACAGTTTGCTGTAGAAATGGCAAATAAAGCAAAAGAGGGTGCAGTAAATCTGTTTAACAATATTGTTAATAAAATAAAGGAATTACCTGGAAAAATGCTCGAAATGGGTAAAAATATGGTTCAAGGTATCTGGAATGGTATTAGTAATGCTGTTGGATGGATTGTTGACAAAATAAAAGGTTTCTGTAGTGGAATTGTTAATAAGATAAAGGAATTTTTTGGAATTCATTCTCCATCAAAATTGTTAGCTGACGAAGTTGGTTCAATGATGCCTCCTGGTATTGCAATAGGTATTGATGCAACGACAGACGATGCCGTAAAAGCAGTAGATGATATGAATAATGCTATTTTAGATGAAATGAATAAATCGGTATTATTAGAAACGGGAAAAGTAAATGCTAGAGCAAAAATAGAGGCTAATAACAATTCGTTAACAGTTATTCAGGTTAACTGTGAAATAACAGGAGATGTTGATTTAGACAAAGAAAATGTCGGAAGAATTGTTGCACCAGTTGTTTCTGAAACAATTAGAACAGGGGGTGTTTAGATGGGAAAGTACCTAAAAATGGGAAACAAAAAATATAGACTTCTAAAAAACCTAAAATATAAAAAGAGCAATAACGAAGTTACATTTCAAGATTTTACTATTGATTTTTCAAAGGGAACTATACTTGATCTACCGCTAAAATATCAAGAATGTAAAATATACAAAAAAAACGATGAATTAGAATTTACAGGATTTGTAAATACTTTCAAATTTGCTGATATGAAACTAGATGCAAGTATCGAAGGTAGAGAAATGACATTAAATGTTTTAAGCCCATTAAAAATGGCAACAATTAGGACAGTTACTATAATTGGTACAATGACAAAAAAACAAGCTATTCAAAGAATATTGGAACCATTACTTAATGATGGATTTACAATAAAAGAAATGAATGTTCCGGAAGGTCAGATAACGTTGAATTTTATAGCACAGACTGTTGAATATTGTATGAATAATGTAGGATTTAAAATAAACGTCTTTTGGAATATTAACGAAAAAAAGGAAATTTTTGTAAACAGTATTGACTATCTATTTGCAAAATTACCAGTAAAAACTATAACTGAATTAGATGGACGAAATGAAGGACTATTCCACTTGCAACCAACAATCAACAACGTTGACTATGCTAATGTAATAAATTTTAAAAATGTTAGAATGATATACACTACAGCCGTTGATATAACAGAATATCCAAATTTAGAGGTAAATAAAACCATAAAAAATGGAGACTCTATTACTTTCCTACATCCTATTATCCTTGATGAGAATTATTTAAGGAATTTTATGGCGGAGCAGTATTACAAGGAAAACAATTATATAGATTTTGAACTAGTTACAGTATGTAACGATGGAACAACAAAAGTTTTCCAATCTAACATTAATTATTACGATTCATCTAAATCAGACTACAATAAATATACAAATAGCGGAAACTTTACTTTCAATGATGATGGAGGAAATGAAGGTCAAATTGTTCTGCAGCGTGACCAGTTTTATAAAAATTTAATTACAGGGTTTAAATGGAATGTAGGTCAAAATGCAGAGATATTGGCTATTCGAAGTGATACCTCATTAAGATATACAACAATGAGGTATTTCCACAGCGACGAGATAAAAAAATCAAAGGGAATTATCTCTGATAGTGGCCAGGTAGAAAAAACCATTGATTATAAAAATAAATGGACATCTCTACCACAATTAATAGAATATGCTAGAAGTTTAATAGTTCAAAATTCCAATGTAATAAATCAAGTTGTTGCTAAATATACTAAAAATCCAAATGTCGAAATTGGAGATATCATTGAAATTAACAAGCCATCTTTCTTTATTTCAGGAAGATTTGCAGTTAAAGATATCACATACATATATACAAACGATGAGGATGAAGAATGGAACATAACATTAAAATCAAGTGATTTAATAAGTAGTTATATTGATCTATTTAGACCAGCAGAGCAACAAGAAAGTTCAACAAATAGTGAAGGTCTTGTATTGAGTGAATTTATAGAAGAAGGATTTGAAGAAAAACACGATATTGTTAATTTTGAACCTCCAGCAGATAAGGCTATAAGACTTGCAAAAGAGGCATGGGATAATGAAATGGGCTCAGGTTCAGATTATTATGTTTTCTCTATACAAGGTTATGGTCAAACTGAGGACGATTACATTGTTGCAGTAAGAGACCCTGAAACAAGTAGAAATGTTGGGTTTGTCTATGTAAATGTTGTTACGGAAGAATGCGAGGTGGAATTCGGATGAAAATAAAAAACGAATCAATAGTTATTAGAAATGGTAAAAAGAAAATAGAATTAACCAATTTAATTTTAGACGCATACCTAAATCAGTTTGCAGATAGTCAAATTTCAACAGCTAAAGCAGTTTTAACAAAAAATCGAAAATTCTTAAATTATTGTCTATTGAAATTTGATACACCTCTAACAGACTACGACGAAACATCTCGAATTCCAAATGAACAATTTAGTATTTGTCTTATGGACGGGGCAAATGTTAATCAAGTTGGTAATGAGAAAAAAGTTACAATTCAATATGATTATGTATTTAATGTTAGTAGTTCTCTATGGGACTATGAGAATAAAGATTCTGGAATGAATTTATCGCAATTCTATAACAAAAAAATAACAGCGATAGGTTTTAACGTTTGGTGGACACCAACAATACAAGACGAATTTGAACCAGTATGTGCTATTCTTGATGTTTCTGACTACAATATATATTTACAAGAAAATCAAGAGTTTTCAATTACAAGAAAAGATGTGATTGAAACTGATATTGAATTTTATAGTCCTTCAGACAAAATAAAATATCCAGTTCATATAGCACCAAAAAATATTGAAAATTTGTATTTGCCACCTTTAGCAATGTGGAAATATTGGGACGATGTAGCCTATCCAATTCTTTATTCGATAGGTTTCAGTAATGAAAAGGATAAAATACTAGAAGAGCATATAATTGCGAACGATGAAATGTATTGTAGGGCAGATACCAACAAACTATATATTAACAATGTAAATATTTTAGAAAGTGTGCCAAGAATTTTTCTTCCACACTTTTTATCGTTTACTCCACAACGAAGTGCTTACAAATATATTGTTCTAAAATATAAAATATATCAACAGCTCTTTGACAATAGTGGAGAAGACATAACAAGCACAATGGTTGATAGTGGATATTACTACCATTGTATTATGCCAATAACTGAATACGGAAAAAAGAGCATTGTAATTTCATATGAAAGGAGGAATTAGAGTAATGTTTGAATTATTTCAAGATAGAATTTTAACCAATCCAAGGTTATTAAAGTTAAAAGACCCCAGGACCAATGAAATTATCAATTTTGAGATACAAGACTATACAGCTGAAGAAATCGTGCAACCTGGAACAGAAATTACGGCACTACGTATAAACAATTCATTTTTGGCTATGCACCCAGTTGGATGTATATATTTGACAGATAATATAACGAATCCTGGAGAATTGTTTGGTGGGACATGGGAATTAATTGGTAAAGATAGAGTTTTGATTGGTGCTGGAAATAAATACACTCCAGGACAAACTGGTGGACAAGAAAAAATTACAATTCAAACTCAAAATTTACCACCCCATACACATCCCATACCATCACTACGAGGTGCGACTACGACAAGTGGAACTCATTATCATAGAGGTCGATATGGAAGAAATGGTGTTAGTTCAGGTGGAAAACTTACTGTACGTAGAATAAATCCAGATGATGATTATGCAGGAGATGATACAATAACATATACTGATGGAGGACACTCACACGATATACAAACAAATGCTAGTACAACAGGTTCTACAGGAAGTGGGACACCTATTTCTATTGTTCCTCTTTATTTTGCTTGTTACATTTGGCACAGAACGGCTTAGAAAGGGGGATAATATGAATTTTAAAATTGATAAAGATAAATTAGAAATAACGGAGCCTAGAATTATAAATTCGGGCTCTATTGCTTATTATTCTGTCGATTGTGAATTTGATGATAGCTGGAATGGATTAACTAAAAAGGCTGTTTTAATAAAAAAGGGAGATAGTCAAGGTACACAGATTGCTGTAATTGGTAATCAAATCTACATAGATAAATCGTGCTATGGGGATTATTATATTGGCTTTGTGGGCTATATGCTTAATAATGATAATCAGAAAACACTACAAATTTCAACGGAACTTAAAGGGTTTTATATTCAAAAAGGAGCAGGAGAGATACAAGTAGTAGAAACAGAAGTACCACCAATATCTGAGTGGGAAATATATATAACACAATTAGTAAATATAAGTGATATTGCTAATACAAAAATTCAAGAAATATCAAATTTAGAGCAATCTATTGAAGATGCAGAGAGAGATAGATCTAGAGCAGAACAAGGGCGAGAAGATGAAGAGCAAAAAAGAATATCTGCTGAAACTACAAGAGCAGAAAACGAAACTTCTCGAAATTCTGCAGAAGAAAGCAGAGCATCTGCAGAGCAAACTAGAAGGACTAATGAATCCAATAGGATAGTCAACGAAAATGGTAGAATTGAGGCTGAAAACAACAGAAAAAATGCAGAGACATCTCGTAATAGTACAGAAACACAAAGGCAATCTAATGAAACAGCAAGACAAACAGCAGAAAACGCAAGAGAAGATTATATAACAGCTTTGAGACAAAGTATAGAAAATGGAGACTTTGATGGTGCTACATTTATTCCACATCTCGATGAAAATGGA
>AUXO017702270.1_pt1 | contig 12570 bp, 9 predicted proteins | sample 768731 | NCBI WGS metagenome assembly AUXO01 (sample SAMN02715735, study PRJNA202380) | gut metagenome | biome: sheep rumen | host: Ovis aries | place: New Zealand: Palmerston North | reverse complement strand
GATGCAATGGAAAAACAAATGAATGCAGAAAGAAATAAAAGAGCTTTAATTCTTGAAGCTGAAGGTGAAAGACAATCTGCAATTACTCTTGCTGAAGGTAGAAAACAAGCAGCAATTCTTGATGCTGAAGCTGATAGAGAATCAAAAATCAGAAGAGCTACTGGTGAAGCTGAAGCTATTAAACAAGTAGCTGATGCTAAAGCAAAAGAAATTCAAATGGTATATGATGCTATAAAAAATGCTGATCCAGATGAAAAATTAGTGCAATTAAAATCTTTAGAAGCATTAAAAGAAGTTGCTAAAGGAGATGCAAATAAAATATTTATTCCTTTTGAAGCTACTGGTGCATTAAGCAGTTTAGGTGCTGCCGCAGAAGCTTTAAAAACAAGTGGAAAAAATACTGTTACACATCATACTCCAAAAAAACCTGAGAATAATCAATAAAAATTAGTGGGCCGGAGAATTACTTCGAGTCCCACTATTTTTTTACATTCTTATTCTATTTACAATTTCTTCGACACTATCTATTAAATATTTAGTATCTTCAATATTATTACTTTTCCCAAAACTAATCCTTAAACTACTTCTTGCAAAACTTTTAGGAACTCCAATTGCTAACAACACATGTGATGGATTTAAAAAGCCACTACTACATGCTGAACCACTAGAAGCACATATTCCTTTTTTATCTAATTCATAAAGAAGTTTAGCTCCTTCAACTCCAGCAAATGAAATATTAGAATTACCAGAAAGCCTTTTTTCTGTATCTCCATTTATTCTAATATATTTTATTCTTCTAGAAATTTCCGATACGTAGTAATCTCTTAGCATCTTTAAATGTTTATTATATCTTACTAATTCAGAATCTGAAATTTCTAATGCTTTAGTCATTCCTACAATTGCAGGAACATTTTCAGTCCCTGCTCTTTTATCATTCTCCTGATGTCCACCATCTTGTATTCTCATAAATGGAATTTTTTCATTAATATATGCAATTCCTATTCCTTTTGGCCCGTAAAACTTATGACTAGATACTGATAATGCTCCTATATTATCTTTTTTTACATCTATTTTTATATTACCAATTGCTTGAACTGCATCTGTATGAAAATAAATTCCGTTCTTTCTTGCCATTTTTCCTATTTCAGAAATAGGTTGAATAGTACCAATTTCATTATTTGCATACATAACACTAATTAATATGGTTTTACTTGTAATATTTCTTTCTATATCTCTAACATCCACTATTCCATTTGGTTTAGGTGCTAAATATGTTACTCTAAATCCAAACTGTTCTAATTTCTTGCATGTATTTAATACTGCCGGATGTTCAATTTTAGTTGTGATAATATGATTACCTTTATTTTTATTTGCGAAAGCTATACCTTTTATAATTAAATTATCACTTTCACTTCCAGAACTAGTAAAATATATTTCATTAACTCTAGCATTTAAAATATTTGCAATCTTTAATCTGCAAAGATTTATAGTCTCTTTATTTTCTTTTCCAATGCTGTATGTTGATGATGGATTTCCATACTTTTCCGAAAAATATGGAATCATTGCTTGAAGTACTCTTTTATCTACTGGAGTTGTCGCTGAATGATCAAAATACTTAATATCCATATTATTATTAATTCCTTTCATAAAGGATATTATATAATATGCTATTTAAAGCTTTTTGTTGCAAAAAGTTTTGTTGGGACGTGTTTGTTATCTATTAGCATAACAGACAACAAACACGTCCCACTGTCTTACCTTAATATAATTCTTTTAAATCCCATATAGTTCCATCTACTGTATCATTTAATATAATACCATTTTTATCCAATTCTTCTCTTATTTCATCAGCAACTTTATAATCTTTACTTCTTTTAGCTTCATTTCTTTGAGTAATTTTTTCTTCTATAATTTCTGGAGATATTTCTAATTTACTGACATATTTATTTTTCATTTCATTTATGAATATCTCTGGATCTTGCTCAAAAAATCCCAATATTCCATATACTTCTTTTATGTCTGCAAACATTTTTTTAATAGTATTTGCAGTAACTTCTTTATTAGATTTTTTTGATGTTTTCATTAAATTATTAATATATTTAAAAATAGTATGTAAATTTGCAATTGTTGCAACTGAATTGAAATCATCATCCATATTATCTATAAATTTTGAAATAATAGTATCTACAATTTCATCATTAATAATCTCTTTATTTGATGGATTTATATTTTTATCTATGTATTCTTGCATAGCCTTTATTGTGCTATAAAAATAATACATATGTTTTTCTGCTAATTTGAAGTCCTCATCATGTATATCTATATCTGAAACATAATGTTTTGAAAACATAACATATTTTATTACTTCATAATTATACATTTTTAAAGCATCTCTTATGGTTAAAGAATTTCCTAATGATTTACTCATTTTTTCGCCATTTATCTTAATTAATCCACAATGAGACCAATAATGTGCAAAATCTTTATTTGTTAAACTTTCACTTTGTGCTATTTCATTTTCATGATGTGGAAATAACAAATCTCTTCCACCTCCATGAATATCTATTGTTTCTCCAAGTGTATCTAAAGCCATTGCTGAACATTCTATATGCCATCCTGGTCTTCCTTTTCCCCATGGAGACTCCCAATATATTTCACCAGGTTTAGCAGATTTCCATAAAGCAAAGTCTAATGGATCTTTTTTTCCTTCCTCAAGTTCAATTCTTACACCATTTAACATGTCATCAACATTTCTATGTGAAAGCTTTCCATAATCTTTAAACTTTCTTACTATATAATACACATCACCTTTTTCAGTCGGATAAGCATAACCTTTATCAATTAATTTCTGCACAAATTTTATAATTTGAAGTATATATTCAGATGCTTTAGTTTTTATATCTGCATCAGTAACATGTAAAGCTGCCATATCTTTTTCTGTCTCTAATATCTGCTCTTTAGAAAATTCAATAGCATCTTTACCAAGCTCGTTTGCTCTTTTTATAATTTTATCATCAACATCTGTATAATTTCTAACATATGTAACTTTATATCCTCTATATCTTAAATAATTTGTAATCATTGCATATACTATTGCTTGCCTTGCATGACCAATATGACTTAAATCATAGACAGTAATTCCACAAGCATACATTTTTACTTCATTTGGCTTTATAGGAACAAATTCTTCTTTTTTCCCAGTCATTGAATTCGTAATTCTCATACTATATCCCTCCATTTAATATTGTAATAAAAGGATATACTTTAAATATATCCTTTTACATTTTATTCAGATTGCCATCTTTTAAGTTTTATATTTTTATACTTATCTAAAATATCCATATATTTTTGATATTCTTCTTCCCATAATACATCTGGTACTTTTCCAAAAGCATCAAATACTATATCAGCCTCTTGAAGGAAAAGAATTTGCTGCTGAGGAGTTAGTTTATCATACTTTTGAGAAAATGCATATAATTTATTTAATGTTTCATTAGCTTTTATAAAAGACCAAAAATCTTTAACATTTATTCCAGCCATTCTTAATTGAACAACTGCTAGTAATGCTAAAAAAATAGCCATCAGTATTAAAATAAATAGTATCGCTAATAAAATCAAAAATAACACCTATCTTTCTTTAGTATTTGCATATGTTTATATCATTAAAACTATAATAACCCTATTATGTTAAAAATTATAACATATTGTTTTTCTTTTGTCTAGACTATTTCTGTGCTGTTTTAATAATAAGTTTGGGCAACTGAACTTGAACTTATTTTTCTAAAACCAATTTTTTTATCTTTAATAAACATTAATATTTTTTGCTCTTTATAAATTACACTATCTAATATTGCTTCTGCCAAGTTATCTTCTATTACTGTTTGTACCATTCTTCTGATTGGTCTTGCACCATAATTTGAAGAAATACACTTGTCTACAATTAGTTTTTTTATTGTTTCATCAAATTCAATAAAATAACCTTGACTTTCAAGCTTATAGTTTACTTTTTTAAAAAACAAGTCTACAATAATATTTATTTCTTTTGGAGTTAATTTATGGAATATAACAATATCATCTATTCTATTAATAAACTCTGGTTTTAATTCATTTTTTAGTTCAGCCATCACATCTTTCTTTATTATTTCATATTCATTTTCTTGATTATTGTCATTTACTAAAAATCCCATTTTTTTGTTTTCTGTGATTTTTCTTGCACCTATATTAGATGTCATAATTATAACACTATTTTTAAAATTAACTTTCCTTCCTGCAGAATCAGTTAATATTCCATCTTCTAAAATTTGAAGCAATATATTCATAACATCAGGATGTGCTTTTTCAATTTCATCAAATAAAATAACAGAATACGGTTTTCTTCTTACTAACTCAGTCAAGCCACTATTTTCATCATATCCCACATACCCTGGAGGAGAACCAATCATTTTGGATACAGAGTGTTTTTCCATATATTCTGACATATCTATTCTTATCATAAATTCTTCATTTCCAAATAAACATTCCGCCAATGATTTACTAAGCTCTGTCTTCCCAACCCCAGTTGGACCAAGAAATAAGAACGAACCTATAGGCCTAGAAGGATCTCCAAGCCCTACTCTATTTCTCATAATTGTCTTAGAAATTGATTCAACAGCTTCATTTTGACCTATTACCCTTTTGTGTAGTTCATTTTCTAGATTTTTCAGTTTTTCATTTTCAGTTTGTGTTATTTTATATATTGGAATTCCAGTCCACTTAGAAATAACATTTTCAATATCATCTTTTTCAATATTTATTATTTTTCTATTATTTTTACTCTTCCATTTATTGTTTTCAAATTCTATTTTTTCTATCAAGTCATTTTCTTTATCTCTTAGTTTAGCGGCTTTTTCAAAATTTTGAACATTTACCGCTTCTTCTTTTTCTTTTGTTATTTTTTCTAAACTGTTCTCCAAATTTTTTAAATACTCTGGCTCAATAAAAGACTTTAATTTTACTTTTGAAGCAGTCTCATCTATTAAATCAATAGCTTTATCTGGAAGAAATCTATCATTTATATATCGACTTGAAAGATTTACAGCTGATATTATTGAATCATCTGAAATTTGAACGTTGTGATGAGCTTCATACTTATCTCTTAGTCCCATTAAAATTGAAATAGCATCTTCTTTGCTTGGTTCTTCAACATAAACAGCTTGAAATCTTCTTTCTAAAGCTTGATCTTTTTCTATATATTTTCTATATTCTTTAATTGTTGTTGCACCAATAAGTTTAATTTCTCCTCTAGCCAGAAATGGTTTTAAAATATTTGCTGCATCTATTGCGCCTTCTGCCGCTCCTGCGCCAACAATCGTATGAATCTCATCAATAAATATAATAACATCTTGTGCTTTTTTCACTTCTTGCAAACACTTCTTAACTCTTTCTTCAAAATCTCCTCTATATTTTGCGCCAGCAACCATAGAAGATATATCTAAAGATATTACTCTTTTATTCTTCAAATTATCTGGAATATTCCCATTAACTATTTTCTGTGCCAAGCCTTCTATAATTGCTGTTTTTCCAACCCCTGGTTCACCAATCAAGCAAGGATTATTCTTAGTTCTTCTACATAATATTTCAATTATTCTATCAGTCTCACTACTTCTGCCAATTACAGGGTCAAGTTTACCTTCACGAGCTTCACTCGTTAAATCAGTACTATATAAATTTAAGTTCTGAGTTGAATTAGAACTACCACTTTCCTCATTATCTTTGCTAGATAATTTAAAGTTTTCTTCAAATTCATTTAGAGTTCTTGCTATATCTGAATATATATTTTCTATATTTACATCTAAATCTAATAAAATTCTAATTGCTATACAATCTTTTTCACATAGAATTCCAACTAAAATATGTTCTGTTCCAACATAGTCAGACCCTAACTTCTTCGCTTCTATATATGCTTTTTCTAAAATTTTTTTTGTCCTAGGCGTAAAACCTAAAATTGAATTTTTTTCTTTAGAATTAGTACCTACAATCTCTTCTATTTTTTCTAAAATAATATTACATGTAATATTATGATTTTCTAATACTTTACTTGCCACTCCATTGCCTTCATTTAGTAAGCCATATAAAATATGTTCTGTTCCAATATAATTATGACCTAAGTCCTGAGCTAATTCATTTGCAATACCAAGTACTTTTTCACCACTTTTAGTAAATTTATATAACATAATATCCTCCTATAAATTTCCTTTAGTTATAATATACTCAGTTTAATTATATTTTAAACATAAAAAAGTGTCCCTTTAGTTCAGATTTTCGAACTAAAAAAGAACGTCCCTTTAGTCCAAATTTTCGAACTAAAAAAACGTCCCTTAAAATTATCTTGGAAGTTTTACTATAAATATAGTACCTTTGGGTTCATTATGAATTGCTTTAATTGTTCCTCCATGTGCATTTACTATCAAACTCGCTATTGAAAGTCCAAGTCCTGTTCCACCAGTTTCTCTTCCACGTGCTTTATCTTCTCTATAAAACCTCTCAAATATACGTTTTAAGCCTTCATCACTCACTCCAATTCCTGTATCTTTAACTTCTAAAACAAATTTATTATCTTTTTGATAAGTTTTTATTTCTATACTATCGCTTTGCTCAGTATATTTTAAGCTATTATCAATCAATATTACCATTAGCTGATAAAATCTACTTGTATCAATTTCAATATCAGATTTATAGTTCAAATTAAATAAAATCTTTTTATTCTGCATTTCAGCAAGTTCCGTATAAGGAGTGATAACCTCTATTATGTAATCATCTATATTTACATTTTCTTTTTGAAGTGTAATTTTTTTCCCATCAGCTCTAGATAAAATCATTAAGTCTTTTATAAGTTTGGTAAGCCTATTGGTTTCATTTAATGTTAAAATAATATCCTCAGACTTATCTATTATTTTAGCATTTGGTTCTTGAAGCAATAATTCTTGTTTTGCTTGAATAATTGTAAGTGGAGTACGAAGTTCATGTGATACATTTTGAACAAATTCCGCTTGTTTTTCTAAATTTTCTTGAAGTGGTTTTAAAGTTTTCTTCGATAAAATATAACTTGCTAAAACTGAAAGAATTATTCCTATTAAAACAGCTGAAGAAATTATTTTTAAATAATTATTAATCAAATCTTTTTCACTATCTACATTTATCAATAATTGTATATATCTGTTTTCTTGAACATCATCACCATCATATACGAAGTTCAAACATCTATAATAATATTTGTTACCAACCGTAACTTCATATATTTTATTTAATAATTTTGAATTAAATAATATCTCATCTTTATAATCTGTTAATCTTCCAATTGTATCTTCATTAATTATTTTTTCTTTATCTACATCTCTAATAATTACAGTAACATTCGGATTCATTATTCTTCTTGATATATTATTATCTTGATTACTATTTATGAAATCTTTAATAAAAGAATCCCTTTCAATAAATTCGATTTCTCGCCTTTCAAATATAGAATTTAATTCTTCACTTTGAACTTGCATAATTCTATCTTTACTACTTTTTAATTCTTCATCTATTCTGTTATATGTAATACTTTTTACCATAGCAAAAACAAATATTCCAAAAACTATAAAAATTGTAGAAAATCCTATAATATTATATATTATATGTTTCAATAATATTCTTCTGACTTCTTCTTTTTCTTCCATAATCGTTTCCTTTCCTTTCTGAAAGCAACATTTAAGTAAAATATGAAAGACTTATTCTGACCAAATATATCCGACTCCTCTTATGGTTTTTAAATATTTATCATATCCAATTTTTTTAAGCTCTTTTCTTAATCCGCTTGCATATACTTCAATAACATTAGTTGTTGTATCACTATTAAATCCCCAAATTTTATCAAATATTTGATCTTTGGTTATAATTGTATTTTTTGAATTTATTAAATATTCCAAAACATCAAATTGTTTTCCTTGAAGAACAATTTCTTTTCCGTTTGCAGATACTCTACGACTATTCAAATCTAAAACCAATCCGTTAAATTCAATAGAATTCTGATAATAATTACCATTTGATCTTCTTATTAACGCTTCAACTCTCGCAACTAATTCTTCTCTATTAAATGGCTTTACTAAATAATCATCAGCACCAACTCTAAAACCTTTTATTTTATCATCAATACCATCTTTTGCAGTTAGGATTAATACTGGTGTAAAAATTTTTTCATTTCTAATTGTAGAAAGAACTTCATATCCGTTCATATATGGCATCATTATATCAAGAATAATAACATCATATATTTCTTGCCTTGCATATAAAACGCCTTCTTCTCCGTCATAAGCATGATCAAAAGCATATTTTGACCCTAAGCATTGCTCTACTGTTTTTGCTAGGATTTTATCATCTTCTATTATTAAAACTCTCATAAAATCTCCTATACATCTTTCAATTTTTAACTTACTATATTATTCATTTTTACTATTATAAAATAAAAAGCTTAAATTTATATTAAAATTATAAATGAAAAACAGCTGTTGCAATATTAAAAAATACAAAAACAGAACATGCATCTACAATTGTAGTAATTAATGGAGATGCCATAATTGCCGGATCTAATTTTAGTTTTTTGGCAGTAATTGGCATTATACATCCAAGCAATTTAGCAATAATTACTGTACAAACAAGGGTTGAGGCTACAACAATTGATGTTTGAATGCTTTTATATTGAATATATATTCTTATTCCATTTGCAATAGCAAGTACAGTTCCAACAATTAACCCAATTCTAAATTCTTTCCACATAACTTTAAAAATATCTTTAGTAGATATCTCATCCATTGCTAAGCCTCTAATAATTAATGTTGAGGCTTGTGAACCAGAGTTTCCACCTGTGTCCATGAGCATTGGTAAAAATGCAACTAAAACAGGTAAACTTGCAATTGCAGCTTGATAATTAGTAATAATTGTTCCCGTAATTGTTGCAGAAAGCATTAATATTAATAACCATAAAATTCTATTTTTAGCATGTTTAAATACACTAGTTTTCATATAGGTATCGTCAGTAGGTGTAATAGCAGCCATTTTTTCAAAATCTTCCAATGTTTCTTCTTGCATAACATCAATAGCATCATCTATTGTAATAATACCTACTAATCTATCTTCTTTATCAACTACTGGAATTGCCACTGCATCATATTTATCAAATAGTTTAGTAACTTCTTCTTGGTCTTCTAATGTATGAACTTTTATAAAGTTTGTATCCATAATGTCTTTAACATATTCTTTTCTATCAGCTACTAATAGTCTTTTTATATCAATTACACCTAATAATCTTCTATCTTTTGTAAGTACATATGATGTATAAACTGTTTCTTTTTGAAGTCCTCTTTCTTTAATAATATCAAATGCTTTTTCAACAGTCATGGTTTCTTTTAAATCTATAAATTCTGTAGTCATAATAGAACCTGCAGTATCATCTGGATACTTTAAAAGTTCATTTATTATTTTTCTACTTTCAGGTTTAGTGTTTGCCAAAATACGTTTAACGACATTTGCAGGCATTTCTTCAATCATATCAACAGCGTCATCCATAAAAAGCTCATTCATTACATTTTTAATTTCTCTATCTGTCAAACAATTTATTAACTTTTCTTGGTCATCATGGTCAAGCTCAACAAAAACTTCTGCAGCTTTTTCTTTAGACAAAAGTCTATATACCATTATAACTTTTTCTTCATCAATATTTTCTAAAATACTCGGGAAATCAGCACTGTTAATATTTTCTAAATATTTGTGTAACTCATTAATTTTTTTATTTTCAATTAATTCAATAACTTCTTCAATTTCAATGTTTTTATCTTCCATGCTTTTTCCCCTTTCTTACTTTTTTCACACTATTTATTATAATATTTTAAAAGTTATAAGTCAATTATTTTGAGCCTAAAAACTATTCGTATTGTAATATTTCACAGCTATTTTCTTTACAAAAACATTTTATAAATATATAATTAATATAATAAAAATTATTTAGAAGGGAATTTAAAAAGATGGAAGACAAAAATAATAAAAATCATAGTATAGAGTTCCTTATTGGAATAATTCTTCTATGTTCTGGACTATTTATATTAGCACAAAAAGTTACTGTAAGCTCTGGATGGCATACATTTTATATTGGCACATTTTCATTTTCATCAGGACTTGTTACTATACCATTAATTTTAAGTTTAATATGGTATATCGTAAAGCCTAATAAAAAAGCCCCTAGAATATGTTTAATCATAAGTGCAGTATTACTTGTTTTAAGTATTATAATGAACACAAGATTTTATTTTAGTTATGCAACACTATTTGATTACATTATAATATTTGGTTTAATTGCTTTGGGAATTGGACTTATTTTAAGAGATTATTTTAATAAATAGGAAAAGCACCTTTTTAGGTGCTTTTTACTAATTTTTGGTATAAATCCCCTTTTTCTTCAAAATTCTTAAAAAATCCATAACTTGCCGCTGCCGGAGATAGTAAGCAAATCTTACCTTTTTTAGTTACTTGCTTTGCTGTACTAACAGCCTCTTCTAGAGTATCTACAATATAGCATTTTTCTTTTTTTAATTCTTTAGCAATATCATGTCCAGTCTTGGGCATACAAATAATATTACTAATTTCACTTTGATTTAAATACTTTATAAATTCTGTATAATCAAGTCCCCTATCCATTCCACCTATAATTAGTGTATCTACTATTTTTAAAGCTTTTACAGCTTCTATTGTAGCCTTTGGAATAGTTCCAATACTATTATCATAATATAAAACATCATCATAGTTTCCAACTAATTCTAATCTGTGGTTAAGTGTTTTAAAGTCGCTAATGCTCTTTATAGTTTCTTTCATATTCAAACCTAATATTTCTGAAACTCCTAAAACAAACATGATATTATTTAAGTTATAATCACCAACTAGATTTCTTTTTTCATTTTTATCATATATATATTTATCTTTAAAAAATACTTTTTCTTCTTTTAAGAATATATCGCAATCACTTTTTCCACTAATACTAACTTTATATGTTGTAGCATTAGTATCTTTTACAATTTTACATAGCATATCATTATCTGCACTATATAAAAAATAATCACTATTTTTTTGATATTTGTATATATTACATTTGGCTTCTGCATATTTTTCATAAGATTTATAATGATCTAAATGTTCTTCATATATATTTAATAAAATTGCAATATTAGGAGAATGCTTCATAAATTCTAATTGATGTGATGACATTTCTAATACCATTATCACATCTTGAGTAAGATTATCAATAAAATTAAACACTGGAATTCCTATGTTACCCAAAAGAATACAATTTTTGTTCTGCTCTTTTAAAACTTTATATATTAATGAGCTTGTTGTACTTTTACCTTTTGTCCCAGTAATTCCTATTGTAAAATTATCAAAGAATTCAAGTAATAACTCAAGTTGTGATTTTATTTTATTTTGATATTCTAATGTATCTAAATTAGCAAAAGATATTCCAGGTGATTTCATTATAATATCATAATCTTTCAAATTATCTAAATAATTTTCTCCACTTATAATTGTAACAAAATTATCTTTTTTTAAAAAATCAAAATTATCCTGAATATTTTCTTTTTTATCAGCAATAAATAATTTTTGTTCTGGCAAATATTTTCTTATTAAATTATATGTTGAAATTCCTTCTCTTCCAAAACCTAATATAAGAATCCTTTTATCTCTAAAAAAATCTATTAAATCATTTATCACTAGAAAACACCTCTTTTCTCAATATAGCATTTTGCTCTTCATTTAAATTATTGTTATCATTATATCTCATAGTTATATCATTATCAATATTTACTAAATTGTAATTGTCTTTATAATATTTTAGCAAATATGGTAACTTTCCATTTTGTTTTTCGATATTATTTATAGTTTTACTTATTGCAAAATTTACTTCTTCAAATGTACCAACACAGTCAAATGGTTTATTATCTCCATTTCCTGTTAATTCTATAAAGGTTTTCAATAATTCATTTTTTTCAAATAAATCTGTTCCAAATATATTAATTAGCTTTTCTTTATATAAGTATGGACTTAAAATTATATATGCAAAAAGACATTTTGCACAATTACAACACCATTGCCATTTCTTTTCTTTACTTCCAACATTACAACTTTTAAAAACTTTATGATATTTTTCATGTTTTGAAAAAATTTTTGCAATTTGTAATTCATTAAGTGGCCTTAAAAAACTAAAATATTTTACAGGTGTTTTTAAATATTTATTTGAATAATTTTCAAAGTCACACTCAAATTCAAAGCTTTTTGAATATTGATGATTTATTTTTTCTCCAACTACATTAGACTCATTAGCACTACTTTCATTAGATAATGCAATATATTTTTTAGAAAGCATATATGCCACAAAATATGATAAAAATGCCAACATTGCAGAAAAAGGAGTGTGTCCATTTATAAATCCTTTTTTATTTAAATCAATTAAATTCTTATCTATATTTCTATAAATTTCAATAATATTCTTATTCTCAAATCCAGCTATTT
>AUXO015305632.1_pt1 | contig 12570 bp, 13 predicted proteins | sample 768731 | NCBI WGS metagenome assembly AUXO01 (sample SAMN02715735, study PRJNA202380) | gut metagenome | biome: sheep rumen | host: Ovis aries | place: New Zealand: Palmerston North | reverse complement strand
CATCAACTCATCATATCCATTGCCATGAGCGCAACGATCGCGGCATTGACCGTTGGCGGAAAGGCGATCGGAAAGACCATTGCCATTCGCAATTCAAAAGAGCTGGTTATGCTTACCGCTCGCATCCTCGGACTGTTTAGTCGGGAAGGCAGAAAGGAGAAAAAACATGCTTCTGAAAAGAAAAAATCTTCCCGCTGATATCAAAACGCTTACTTTGGACGAACTGAGCGTTCTTTCCAATGAGGTCAGGCAAAGGATCATAGAAGTAACTCTTCAAAACGGAGGGCATATCGGGGCCTCTCTCGGGGCGGTGGAGCTTATCGTATCACTTTTGCACGTTTTTGATGCGGATAACGATAAAATAGTGTTTGACGTTGGCCATCAAGCCTATGCTTATAAAATACTTACCGGCAGGAATGATGCCTTTGATTCTTTGCGTACCTTTGGGGGGATCAGCGGTTTCCCAAAACCTTCCGAAAGCAAGTACGATCATTTTGTTGGCGGACACGCAGGAAATGCTGTTTCCGCGGCTTGCGGTTATGCAATGGCTCGCAAACTATCGGGGAAAGATTATCAAGTGATATCCGTACTTGGCGATGGGGTGCTTGTGAACGGAGAAACCGCAGAAGGCCTTAATCTTGCATCTTCTTCCGGTAAACAGATCATTGTAATAAACGATAACACTTTTTCCATATCTGCCGGCGTGGGCAGTATCCCGGACTATTTGAAAGACTTGCGTGAAAAACGTTACGATGGGAGGGTTTTAACGGGAGAAAAGAGTCCTTTTGCCATGTACGCTTTGGATTATTTAGGGCCAATAGACGGGCACGATGTAAAAACCCTCGTTAAGGCCTTTGAAATTGCAAAAGAGAATAAAACCTCTATCGTTTTACATATTGTCACCAGCAAAGGAAAAGGGTTTGCAATAGCGGAACAAAACCCCTTAAAATTGCACGGTATCTCCCCAAAAGGTGAAGTTTCAAAAGAGGGCTTTGGTAAAGTGTTTGGGGATACCCTCATAAAATTGCGCGAAAAAGATGATAAAGTTGTTGCCGTTGCGGCAGCAATGGCTATCGGGACCGGTTTAACGAGTTTTATCAATCGATTCCCGAACAGTTTTATTGACGTGGGTATTGCGGAAAGTACGGCCGTAAGCGTTGCCGCGGCACTCGCTCGTGCAGGATATAAGCCTTACGTTGCCATTTATTCCACCTTTTTACAACGTGCCTATGATCAGCTTTTATATGACGTTGCGCTTGACAACTTAAACGTTACGTTCCTGCTTGATCGCTCCGGTATCGTTGGGGAAGATGGAGAATCCCATCAAGGTATTTATGATCTTTCTTTGTTGTCATCCGTGCCCAAGTGTAAAGTTGCTTCTCCCGCTACCTATCAAGAACTGGAACTATTGCTTGATTGGTCGCAAAAAACGGATGGCGTGAAGGTGATACGTTATCCTAAGGGCGGTACCGAATTGTCTAATGCTTGTGACGGGGCATTCCCTTTCTGGCAGATGCTTTCTTATGGAAAAGACGGTTATTTGATCGCACATGGCGCGGCAATGTTGCAGGTGGCAAAGGATGCGATCGGCATGTTGAAAGAAAAAGGGAGGGAAATAGGGCTCGTAAACGCGCGCTTCATTTCACCGATAGACTGTGCTTGTTTGGATCAAATTAAACATTTACCTTTGTTTACGGCTGAGGACGTGGTGTATGCGGGATCTCTTTCCGAACATCTTTCCGCCATGGGGTATTCCATTCATAAAGCATTCACGCTTCCCAATACGTACGTGACTTTCGGTAAGCCTGCCGAATTGCGTTCTCTTTATCGGATCGATGCCGCATCTATTGCAGAGGAGATCCTCAATGAGGCTTGATCTCTATTTGTCTGAAAGAGAGGGTATCTCTCGCACGCGCGCGCAAAACCTCATTAAAACAGGTGGCGTAAAGGTGGATGGTGTGCTCGTGGACAAACCTTCCATTGAGGTAAACACTTTATCCGATATCATCGTAACGGATACAGTAAAATACGCGTCACTTGGCGGTATTAAACTGGAGAACGCTTTAAACACCTTTGGGATAAACGTAAATGGATTGCATTGTTTGGATGTAGGCGCGGCAAACGGCGGTTTTACCGATTGTTTGCTGAAACAGGGTGCCGCTTCTGTTTGCGCAGTGGATCTTACCATAGCGTTTCCGTCAGATCTTATAAACGATAAGCGGGTGACAATTTTGGATCATACCAACGTGAAGGATCTAAAAACCGCGATCGGAGATCAGACTTTTGATTTTCTTTGTGCCGACCTTAGCTTTATTTCTCTTACGGGAATGTTTGAACTGTTTTCGTCATTTCTTAAAGCGGAAGGAAAGGCGGTACTTCTTTTCAAACCACAATTTGAAGTAGGGCGTAAATTTTTACCAAAGAGCGGTGTGGTTCGAGATAAAAAAGCCATAGAAAAAACGTTTTCTGCTTTTTTAAGCGCAGCACGTGTTGCCGGATTTAAGCCGGTTGGACATTGCGCGGTGCCGGATGTTTTCCCCGATAAAAATGAGGAACGTACCGTATATTTTACAAAATTGTAATAATTTTCACAAATAATTCATTTTTCAGTCGCATTTTTGCATAAAACTGTTGTCTTTAATGAATATTCGTATTATAATAACGGTATGAAATACTGTTTAGTCATAAATCATTCCAAACCTCTTGCAGAGGCTTTTGCAAAAGAGTTTTCCGCCGAAATTCAGGCGCGAGGCTCTTCTTTTTATGCTTTTGACGGCGCCATCCTTGACGGTACGGACTATGCAGTGGTCTTTGGTGGGGACGGCACTATCTTAAAGTTCATTCGTTCCACACATCCTCAGGTTCCCGTCCTGGGCATTAATTGTGGTAAAATGGGCTTTTTGGCGGAATCCGGAAAGACTGCCTCGGAGTATTTGGATGATCTTGCAAACAAAAATTACGAGCTTGATAGGCGTTATTTTTTGAAGATCCGTATTGGCTCCGAAGTTCATTATGCTCTTAACGAAGCCGTTATCGGCAGGGGTGATACGATCAATTTGATGGACGTGCAGGTATTTACCCAGGGTGGGTCATTGGATCGTTATCGTGCCGATGGGGTGATCCTTGCAACTCCTACGGGCTCCACAGCATATTCTTTATCTGCCGGTGGTCCTGTGCTCAGCCCCAAGGTGCCGGCGTTTGTTGTGACGCCTATTTGTCCGCATAGTTTACAATCGCGGCCCATCGTTTTGCCAAATGAAGAAACGGTAACGATTAAAGCCGCAACCGCAGGGAAATGTGTGATCGTGGTGGATGGTATTACCGTATATTCGCAAGAAAAAGAGGTGGAAGTTTCCGTCACGGGCGGAACGGATTCCGTATCTTTCGTTAGGATTGATAAACGCAGTTTTTACAGCATTATGCTGAGTAAATTTACCAAAGGAAAATAAGATTATGGCTTGTGATAATAGAAGGCTTAGGATCCTTGAATTGATCAAAAAATACAATATTGCCAGACAAGAACAACTTGTTGATTTATTGAATGCGGAAGGTTATAACGTAACGCAAGCAACGGTTTCTCGTGATATCAATGAACTGAAATTGAAAAAGATTAAAGAGGATGGTGTGTTTCGTTATGTGCAAAGTGCCCGTGATTACACAAATGGGGATGACAAAACTTCCGCTATCTTCAAGCAAACCGTTCATTCCGTCAATATTTGCGGAAACTTGATCGTCATTAAGACCTTGGCGGGTAGTGCAAACGCCGTTTGTGCTATTATCGATAGTTTTAATCTTACCGGTGTGTATGGAACGATCGCAGGTGACGATTGTATTTTCGTTGCGACGGATCCCGATCATGCAGAGAACATTGTGAACCGTTTTAAAGCGTTTCTTTCCGCGGAAAAAGAATGATTTTACAGCTTCATATCAAAAATATTGCCTTAATTGAAGAGTGCACCCTATCTTTTGGAGATAAATTGACCGTATTAAGTGGTGAAACGGGCGCGGGAAAGTCTATTATCATAGATTCTCTTGGCTTTGTTTTGGGTGCGCGAGCAGATAAGGGGTTGATCCGCCACGGCGCTTCTCAGGCTCAGGTAGAAGCGGTTTTTGACGTGTCCGACAGCGTAGGTGTGAAGCAAAAAATGGTAGAACTTGGCTTGGAAGAAGAGGATACTTTGATTTTAAGCCGTACGATGAGCGAGAATAAGTCGGAAGTAAGGTTGAATGGCAAGATTGCCTCGCTATCCATGTTAAAAGAATTGGGCTCGCGCTTGGTAGATATTCTCGGTCAGCATGAAAATCAATCACTGCTGAGCGTATCCACCCATATTGATCTTTTGGATAAATACGGGGAAAAGGAGATATTTGCCTTAAAAACCGAGATCGCCACCCTTTATGATCGTTACCGTGAAATAGAAAAAAAACTTTCTGATTACGGGGATGAGCAAGCCCGCGCCCGTAAAATCGATTTATTAAAGTATCAAATAGATGAAATTGCGCAAGCGGAATTAAAAGAGGGCGAAGAAGAATCGCTTTTGGCAGATAGAGAACGCTTTCGCAATTCCGAAAAGATACTAAACGCGGTAGGTGCTTCTGCATCCTGTTTGGAAGGGGATGAGGCATATAGTGCGCCTTCTGCCGTTTCCATGGCAATGAATTCCTTAAAACAGGCAATTTCATACGATCCTGCAATCGAAAGCCTTTATAACAGGCTGGATTCGGCGTATGTGGAGCTGAAAGATATCCTTGATGAATTAACGGGATATATCGATTCCTTTGATTTTGACGATGCTAAAGCCGATTTTGTTGAGAAGAGGGTAGATCTTATTCGTTCCATGAAACGCAAATATGGCGCTACGGTTGAAGAGATCCTTTCTCGCTATGATGTTTTCCAAAAGGAATATGAAACGCTTTTGGACGCAGATGCAGAGATCGAGCAATTACAAAAGAATCGTAATGAGATCTATTCGGATCTTATCATGAAATCGGATCGCTTAACCGAAACTCGCAAACATGCCGCCAAGGAATTGAAAAGCGAAATTGAAAGAGAACTTTCCGAACTTGGTATGAAGGGTAGTATATTTGAAGTTTCGATCGGTTCGGCGGAGGAATATTTAAGTGAAACGGGTTGTGATAGGGTGGAATTTTTAATTTCTCCCAACCCGGGTGAGCCTGTAAGGAGTTTGTCAAAAATTATTTCCGGCGGTGAAATGTCCAGGTTCATGCTTGCACTGAAAGTGATCACATCTCGTTTGGACGGTATTCAAACTTTGGTGTTCGACGAGGTTGATGCGGGCATCAGCGGTAAGATAGGGGAAGTTGTTGCTGAAAAACTTGCATTGGTTTCTGCAACTCGTCAAGTGATAGCCATTACCCATTTGCCACAAGTTGCAGCTATGAGCGACAGCCATTATTTGATCGAAAAAACCACAGATGGCAGTGCAACGCATACCTCTTTGATTGCACTTACCGAAGAGGGGATCGTTAAAGAAGTTGAGCGCTTGTCAGCGGGGGCGGGCACTTATGGTAGCTTACATGCGCAAGAGCTTAGGTCTATTGCTTTGCGCAAGAAAGATGCTATAAGATCGTCAAACAATTCTAAATTAGTCCGTTTTTAATAATATTGCTATACATTTTTCCGTAAATTAGAACACCTTTCTACATTTTTCCAAATAAAGATGTGGCCTAAACTGAGTAAATCACTTCACTTTGCAAATGATAAAAGCGAGGTGACGAAATGAAGTGTAGGATCATACAGGTGCTTCTTTTTACTTTTCTAATAGTATCATTTACCTTTTATCCAACCACAATCACCTATGCCGAAGGTGAAAAGGTTTATCTCGGTGGAATCCCCATCGGGATCGGGCTTGCCGAAAAAGGGTTGATCGTTACGGGCATGGTTGATGTGATCACCGATGAGGGGAGCTTTTGTCCCGCTCGCGGCAGCGAAATTTTGACCGATGACGTGATTGTTAAAGTAAATGGAACAGAAGTTAGCGGCGTAAGCGAATTTGCAAGCGAACTACAAAAATCGGGAAATCATGTTGATCTTACTTTAAAAAGAGGGGATCGTGAGTATAACGTCTCACTTTCTCCCGTCACCGATGCTTTGACAGGGCTCAAAAAGGTCGGATTGGTTTTGAAAAACGGGATAAACGGCATTGGCACCCTAACTTTTATTACAAAAGAGGATAAATTCGGTGCTTTGGGACATGGGATTGTTGATGTGGATACCGGAAAACCCTTTATTACCGATGAAGGATCTATATATTCCTGTTTGATAAACGGATACCGAAGACCTGAGGCGGGAAAAGCGGGAGAGTTATCGGGTAAATTCATGAATCGCGATGAACCTATCGGAAAGATAACAAAATGCAATGAATTTGGTGTATACGGAACTGTTTTACCTGTGGTAAAAGATGATTTGAAAGAAATAACGCTCGGGAATAAGAGTGATATTCGAACAGGTCCGGCCCTAATATATTCAACTATTTCCGGGAATGTTCCGAAAGCATACAAAATCGATATAATCAAATTGTCGAATCAACAGAAACCTACAGAAAAAAGCATGCTGATCCGCGTGACCGATAAGGAGCTTTTAGCGGAAACAGGTGGCATTTTACAAGGAATGAGTGGTAGTCCGATCGTGCAAAACGGTAAACTGATAGGGGCGGTGACTCACGTTCTCGTAAACGACAGCACCTTAGGATATGGTTTATATATCGATTGGATGATCGAAAACGCCGCATAACGCGGTTTTTACATATTTTAGAGCTTACACTCATATCTTTATGATATGAAGTATGGCTTGAGATCGCGTTTTTACTATTTGAAACTTGATTTGAAAGAAAGTATAAAACATAATAAAAGACGATTGATTGCGCTTTATGGGTGGCTGTTGGCGGGAATGGCTATTGGTATTTATATCGGAGTTAAGATCGGTGAAAAAAACGCGCCATTCGGAATGTTTTCGGAACTGTTTCATCTGAAATATGAACCTTTTTCTCACGTTTGGCCTGATTTTTTACGCTTTTTCCTCTTTGCTTTCTTGTGTGCTCTATGTTATTTTTTGCCATTTCCAACCATATACCCGGCACTTGCCGCGTTGTTCTTCGGAAAATACTTCGGTCAGCTCGCCTGCGTTGTTTTCTTAACAGATTCTTTGATCGCTTCTTTACTTTCGTGTGTTCTTTTATACATACCTCTGTTGATCGTAGGCGGTTGGCTTTTATTTAGGATATCCTTAAAATGCGGTGAATTTAGGCTTTGCAATGGAACGGACCCTTGTAAAAACAGCTTAAAACGTGCCGGAGCAACGTTGCTATTAAGCCTAATTATGTACCTTTTGCTCCTTTTTTTACTTTACGTTATGCTTTGCGGTCTTATTTATTTGATCGTCATAGCACTTTAAGCCTTTTCGAATAGCGGTTTTTGTTTTTTCCATACTATTCGTGAGGTGAACTATGAAAAAAATCTTTATATTTCTTGTTTTAATGTTGATGCTCGTAGGATTGGTTGCTCCCATAGGATCCATTGCCCAAGCGGAAAACCTTCCCGCCGTTCAGGCAAAAAGCGCCTATTTGATGGATAAACGAACGGGGCAAATGCTTTATGGTCAAAGGGAAAACGATCATTTTCCGATTGCCAGCATGGTTAAGATCATGACGGCGCTTTTGACCTTTGAGGAGATTGAAAAGGGCTCGCTCACTTTCGACGAAAAGATACTGATCAGTGACGAAGCCTCCGGAATGGGCGGAAGTCAAATGTTTTTGGAGAGCGGTGACGAATATCCCGTCACAGATCTCTTGAAAGGTGTGATCGTGGTATCCGCAAACGATGCTTGCGTTGCTCTTGCCGAACGCATAGCCGGTTCGGAGGCTGCTTTTGTGGAACGCATGAATGAAAGGGCAAAATCCCTCGGCATGAAGAACACGATGTTTGTAAATGCCACCGGCCTTCCTAAAGAAGGCGGTTACAGCTCCGCTCACGACGTTGCGCTCATGCTATCGGAGCTTACCAATCACGAAAGATATTACGATTACAGCAAGATTTGGTTGGAAGATTATACCCATCCCGATGGCAGGATCACCACCCTTACCAATACAAACAAATTCGTTCGCTTTTATGACGAATGCGACGGGGGAAAGACGGGATATACTTCCGAAGCAAAGTTTTGTCTTTCCGCTTGTGCTACTCGAGGGGATACCAAATTGATCTCTGTTGTGATCGGAGCAGATGACAGCAAAACGCGTTTTGCAGAAAGTAAACGACTTTTGTTGTACGGGTTTGCAAACTACAAAACGGAAATATTGGTAAAAAAGGGAGAATCGGCTTTCCTTTGCCCGGTAACGAGAGGAAAAGAAAAAGAGGTGCCGGCTTATGCCGAGCAAGACATTTCGGTGCTCTATAAAACCGGTTCGGAGCAGGGAGAATATGACGTTCAAACCAGCTATTATCATGTGAAAGCGCCTGTAAAAAAGGGTGATAAAGTAGGCGAAGTTAAATTGATGAATAACGGAGAGGAAAAGGTGGTTTATTTGATCGCAGCAAAAGACATTTATAAGGCCGGGATATCGGATATTTATAAACGAATAGCGGAAAAAATGGCATAAAACGTGGGGCGCGGATAAACCGCGCCTCTTTTTGTGCATTATTTTGAAATCGGTTGACGAAACTATTTTAATAAAATATAATATTTTTTGACTATGATATACACCATCTTGTATGAGAGATTTGATGCGATCATAAAGATCATTATGATTTTGGCGTTTTTGACAAGCGCCGTTTTTGCTATCTCTCTGCACGAATATGCCCATGGTTTTGCGGCTTATAAAATGGGTGATATGACGGCAAAAGCCAACGGACGGTTGACCATTAACCCTGCGGCGCACTTTGAACCCATTGGGTTTTTGATGTTCCTTTTGGTGGGTTTTGGGTTTGCTCGTCCGGTGCCCATCAATCCTTACAACTTTAAGGATATCAGAAAAGGGCTCTTGATCACCTCCTTGGCGGGAGTAACAGCCAACTTGATCCAGGCCATAGTCGCTTTTGGATTATGGGTGGGGATAGGGTATCTTCTCCCGGTCGTAGTATCGATAAAAGCGCTGTATTACTTCTTGCTTTACTTGTTTTATGTGGCGTTTTTCTCCACGCTCTTGAACGTGGCGCTTATTGCCTTCAATATCCTTCCCATTTATCCTTTGGACGGATATAACGTGGTTGCATCGCTTTCACGCACGAATAACGCGTATTTGCGTTTTATGCGCCAATATGGCTCTTATTTCTTGCTGGGGATCTTACTGCTCGGTTATTTCTTTGATGCGATCGGGTTGCCGCAAGCAAACTTGTTCCGGCTATATATCACCGGCTTACAAAAAGGTGTATACAAACTCTATTATTTGATCGTGGGAGGTTGAGATGGAAGATTTTTTTGTAGAAAGCAAAGAAACGTTCAGCTTCAAACTCGATGACTTCGAGGGTCCTCTTGACTTGCTCTTACATATGCTCAAAGAAGCGAAGATCGAGATCAAAAACATCTTCGTCTCAAACATAACGGGGCAATACTTAAAGTACATAGAAGATATGAGCGGCTTGGACCTTGAAAAGGCAAGCAACTTTGCCGGCATGGCCGCAACTCTTTTGGATATTAAACTCAGAAGTGTGCTTCCGCGTACGGAAGAAGAGGACGTTATCCTTGAAGAGGATAAGAACTCCATTATCTTCTTGCTTGAAGAATATGATCTTATCAAAGATTCCGCGCTGAAATTGAAGATCACGGAAACCACCAACCGCTTTTTCCGCGAACCTGAATTTGATGAAAAAGATTGCCGCATTTTGCTTAAAAACTTTAATTTGGACAACCTTTTGGATGCTTTTGCCAAAATCATGTACAAGGCGGAAACCAAAACGGTGGACGCCATTCCCAAAGTCATTGTTAAAGACCGTTTTACTGTGGGGCAAAAAACGAGATCTCTTGTGGCAACGTTGCTTGAAAAAAAGGAGCTTACCTTCTTCTCGCTGTTTGATGAAGATTATACGGAGAGCGAAAAGATCAATACCTTCCTTGCTTTGCTGGAACTATTGAAAAAACAATTTGCTGAAGCAGTGCAGGAAAAACCTTTTGAAGATATCAAGATCACCCTAAAAGAGGGAGCGGAAAACCTGTCGTACGAAGGAGGATTCGATGAACAATCAGATGAGTATAATTGAGGCGATCGTCTTTGCCTCCGGAAAGGGGATAACCAAGACCGAGATCTTGGAAAAGATGGATATTACAAAGAAGAGATTAGATGCCATCGTGGAAGATCTTAAAGAAAAATACGACCCCGCAAACGGCGGCATCGTTTTTGTGGAAACCAATGGGACGTTGCGTTTTGTTACCGCTCCCGACGTGGGAGAACCCGTTGCGGAAGTATTGAAGCCATTGAAAGAACGCGAACTCAGCCGTTCTTTGCTTGAAGTAATGGCTATCGTGGCATATAAACAACCCGTTACTCGCTTGGAGATAGATGACATTCGTTCCTCTTCGTCCGATTACGCCATTTCTATGCTTCTTAAAAACAATTTGATCACCGTAGTTGGCAGAAAAGATGCACTCGGCAGGCCTCTTCTTTATGGAACAACGGATGATTTCTTGGTAAAATTCCAACTGAGCGATTTATCTGAGCTGCCCTCGGTAAAAGAGGTGCAGGAACGCATAAAGGTTTTGGAAGAAGGCATGCAAAAGAGCATTGAACTCTTCCCCGAAAAGGAAGTGAACGAAGTGGATGCGCCCATGCTTGCTGCCGGCGAGGAGATCCGTGTGGAAAAACCTTCCGACGAAGATTATGAAGTTGACCTTTCCGCTATCGTACGAGAAGTTGCGGCAGATGCGGCCGATAGAGAAGAATAATCTATAATATTTGAAAGATCCGCCATACTAACATGGTGGATCTCTTTTTTTATTTACTTTTCATTTTACTGTTCTTACTTTTACCTATTTTTATCAAGGCGGAAGGCACTTTTCGCCCCGATAAGCGAGTGCTTTATATATCGATCAAATGGTTGGGGATCAAATTGTTATCCATACGCCTTTTTTTATCCGATGACATTTACATTTCCATCAATAAGAATAAGGCAAAAATGCTGTCAAAAAAGAAAAAACACGGTAAAAACAGCGCAATATTGCCATTTTTGTTTACCGCGATCCATATAAGCGACTTAAACGTATCGGTATATACGAGCGGCGATCCCTCATCTCTCTCTATTGCCATTTCAACCGGTTTACAGATCATAAATAGTTTTATCGGTTACTTGAAAAATCTTAATCGCTTGGATAAAAGCAAGGTGTTGATCCTTCCGTGCTATTTGAACGAACAGGCAACGGTAAATTTTTCCATTTGCGTATATTCCTGCATCGCGTTAGTTATTTTCTCATTTGCGCATACTATTTTGGGAGAAAAATATGCAAAGCGAAGCGATAGGAAACATCATGGACAAGACCTTAGAAAACCTGAAACAAATGGCTGACGGAGAAACGGTTGTTGGGCGAGAGATCATCGCACCCGATGGGACTATGGTGATCCCCATCTCCAAATTGAGTGTGGGAATGGTGTCCGGTGGGGGAGAATACGGTCTGCAAAGAATAAACGGAGAATTCACGGGAGCCGGAGCAGGCGGGGCGGGAGCCACCGTCACACCGCTTGGATTTCTTTTACTCGGAAAATTCAGTCACTCTTTTATAAGGGTGGACGGTAAAGAGGAGGACGACAAATGGATGAACGTATTACAAACCGTAGCAAAAGTTTTCGCAAAGAAAAAATCTTGATCGCATTGCTGTTTTTTTTACTTTTTTTCTTTTTTGCCGCACCCGCTGCCACTGCTAATGCATATAACCGCACTTCGGCTGTGGTTTTGATGAATGCGGAAACCGGTGAGATCCTATACGAAGAGAATGCAAACGTTAAGATGGAGATCGCCTCTACTACTAAAATACTCACCGCTATTACCGTTATAGAAAACTCCGATCTTTTCCAATGGGTAACTGTTCCAAAGCAGGCGGTGGGGGTGGAAGGCTCGTCCATCTATTTAAGAAAGGGCGAAAACTGGCGCGTATTGGACTTGCTTTACGGTTTAATGTTGCGAAGCGGAAATGATGCCGCGACCGCTCTTGCCATCATAACGGCAGGATCGGTTGAAGGTTTTTGTGCAATGATGAATGAAACGGCCATAAAAGCAGGTGCTGAAAACAGCCACTTTACCAATCCGCACGGTTTGCACGATGCGGATCATTATGCAACCGCAAAAGACCTTGCGTTGATCACAAAATACGCCTTTGATTGCCCGATCTTTCAAACGATATGTAAAACCAAAGTGTATAACGCAACAAAAAAGGTGGGTGGTTTTGACGTAAAAGTGACTTTTTATAATAAAAATAAACTTCTCTATTCTTATCCTTATGCAACAGGTGTAAAAACCGGTTATACAACGCACTCGGGAAGGTGCTTGGTTTCCTCTGCGCAAAAAGACGGCGTGCACCTTATATGCGTGACCTTGAACGTTTATGATACCTATGGCGTCAGCAAAGGA
>AUXO011052261.1_pt1 | contig 12570 bp, 10 predicted proteins | sample 768731 | NCBI WGS metagenome assembly AUXO01 (sample SAMN02715735, study PRJNA202380) | gut metagenome | biome: sheep rumen | host: Ovis aries | place: New Zealand: Palmerston North | reverse complement strand
CTGGTTCAAAACACCCACCGTACTGTATGGAAAAGAACTGGAACACGCTCTTTACAGAATCCGGCGAAAAGAATACGTATTTGAAATGCAGGATCCGGTGGCGGAACTGCTCACACGCATCCGCGAAAACCGCATCATCAGTGTAGAGATTGACCTTTTCAACTGGAATCCTGATTCACTGGATTACGGCCGGAATCATGTTAAGCACATGAGTATGTGTATCGGCGCAGATGAGGAAAAACAGGAATTCTATTTTGACGATGCAGTGATCGACCAGGGCATTCTGACAAAGTCTTTTTCTGAAATTGCTGAAGCGTTTTCCCATCCGGACGAACCGCTGAAGGCAGCAGAATTCCGTGTGCCGGAGCAGATTCCGCCGTATCAGTATGACATCGGACAGATTCGTTCTCAGGCTGCAACGCTCGTCAACAATCTGGAGCGCCTCCGGTATCAGTCATATTTCAGCACATACGAGCAGCCGCAGGATCTCAACGTAATTGTCAACTATATTACGAAGATATATAACCGGCAGATTGCGAATCAGGTGTTGATCAAACAGCTTTATCAGGACGGCCATCTGAATCAGGAATGCTTTCAGATGCTGACAGAAACGGCAGTCCATCTGACGAAGCAGTGGAATCTGATTAAAAACAAGCTGATGAAAATTATGATTTCAAACCGGAAGCATGACTTCACAAAGCTTGAGCATCGTGCTGATCAGGCATTTGCCGCAGAACAGGGATTCTGGAAGCTGCTTGCCGAACAGAAACAGGAACGTCCCCGCTGCACACCGCAGCAGGCAAAATTCGTTCCGCTGCATCCTGCCGGGGCGCTTCAGTTCTCAGTACCGGAGTCTGTCCAGACGTGCAGCTCCGGCATACGTCTGACAAAAATGGAGCTGATACTCGATCAGGAAACGGATTACTACACACATATCAGACTGCATTTCAGCAATGTCAGCGGGAGTCTCCGCGCACGCAGCGAACAGATGCCCTTTGTCATTACCTCTGTCTCGGAAGCTTTCACCGATGCAAACTACGTGAAAAGCGTCTTGTTTGAAGGCGATTCCATACTGCTGAAAACAGAATGCCCTCTCGCTGATATTGCAGGGTTGTGGCATTTCACGCTGCGGACAGTTCCGGAAGCCGTTTATTCAGATGCGTGCGGTCAGAAAGGGCCGCAGCTGAATGTGCCTTCTCTGGGGATAACATCCTGCGGAACGCCGTTTATCAACACACTGGAATGCAGCAAACCGCTGCTGTGCAGTGATATTGCAGCGGCGGCTTATCCGGAAGGACTCACGTTCTCACCTGTTTCCTTCCGGGATTACGAATGTGATCTGGCAGCACTCTGCAAGGATTCTCCGCCGGAACAGGATACGGTCTGCTGCAGATTCCGGCTGACCGCACAGTCAGCGGAGCCTGTCAGACTGTGGTTCGGACATCAGGCGGCAGCGAAACTATGGGTAAACGGTACAGTAGCCGGGACAGTCACGGAAAAGAAAACACCGCCGCATCGGGATCTGCTCTGCATGGAATTCATGCTTTGTGAAGGTGAAAACGAGGTGATGATGCTCTGCAAAACAAACGCCGGAACTGCAAGAGGCATTCTTGCAAAACTATGTCTGACCGGAGCTGAGTACAACGGAATACGGGCTGAATGCAATACAATCCGGTTTCCAGAATTTATGAGCCATTGCGGCTGAAAAAAGGTAGGCATTTTAGATCATGAACGGAAGCAAGATATTATCCTTTTACAACGAAGCACTATCCCTCTACTGCGGAGAGATCATCTCCTCCCCGCGCATGGCAATCATTTACCCGGTCTACGGATGCAACTTCAATTGCCAGGGCTGTCTTTGCTCGGATTTCAATCAGGAAAAAATCTATATGGATTATGAGAAATTCAAGACACTTGTTGTACAGCTGAAAAGACAGGGTGTTCACGCCATTGAATTCTGCGGCGGCGGAGAGCCGCTGCTGCATCCGAAGATCTGCGAAATGATCTCCTGGATCACGAACAGTCAGCACCTTGACTTCGGACTGATGACAAATGGTTCTCTGCTGACAGACGAACTGAATTATCTGCTCCTGACCAGAGCCAAATATGTCAGAGTTTCCCTTTACCTGAATTCATACAATGCAGTCATCAAAAAGGTTCAAAAGCTGATTGCCATGAAAAAGGAACTCGGAAGTGATACCGCCATTGGTGTCAAATTCCTGATCAGCGAAGAAACGCAGGAAAAGATTTTTGAACTGATCCGGCAGACAAAGGATTTAGGCGTTGATCATATCTCCGTGAAGGCTCTGCGCGGCGAAGATATTCCGGTCACTGACCTTTCCGCCGTTGAGAAAAAGATCAAGGCATTCGGTTTTCCGAATCTGAGCTGCGACCTCAGCAAAACCTCCATCACCAAGCCCTGCTGGCTCTCACCGATTCACACGCTGATTGACCCGCTCGGAGACGTCTACATCTGCTGCTATTACATGGAGCGCAAGGCAGATCACTGCATCGGCAACGTATTTGAGAAACCGTTTTCTGAGATCTGGGGCAGCAATACCCACTACAAGAAGATCTCAGAGATCAGCATAAAAAAATGCAATGTTTATGATTGCAGATGGCATACATATAACAATCAGATGCGGCAGTTGTTTTCGACCAATCGGATGCAGCATGAATTTTGCTGACGGAGGAATTATGCTGAAGATTATTAACATTCTCAACACTTCACGGAAAGATTTTACGGAGCTGATGCGAGAGCCAAAATATGCAGCACTCGTTCACAGAAAGATGAAACTTATCATTGAACTCGGCCTTTCCAAACAGATAGACACCAAACAGATTTATCTGCTGGAACGTGCCGGAAGTGATGAGATCCTGCCTGAGCTTCGTCAGTTCCTCGCATCCCTCAATATGGACTGGTGCGAGCTGAAACGCGGCGGTGCATTTTCTCAGTTTCCGGTTTCCGAGGCGGAATCGCATCTTCGTGATTTGCAGGACGGAGAAGCTGTTTTACTGACTGACTTCGTGACGACGGATTACTGTGGCTATGCATGGATCAATGCGGCAAATGAATACTACATTGAAGCGAAAAAAGGAGGCTTCTATTCCTTTTGGGAGGGAAGAAGTATTCCCACACACTATTCCATCAGCGGAAACGGCCAGCTGCGTCTTGCCTCGGAACACGCCAGCGATTCCTATTATTCCTACAATCCGGTGTGCAAAAAATGGGAAAAGAAGAACGACCCCGATCCGGAGACCGTCCGGCTTTCCGAAGCAGAGCGCACCGAGATCCTCGACATCATGAAAGCAATCAACAAACTGTATTACAATGCAAGAGTCGCGTGGATCAAATCCGGAAGCAGAATCGTCATTTTCGATATCTGGATCATGTACAGCCAGGGGATTCTGGAATGAGTACACTGCCTTATATCATTGGAAATGCTGCGATGTCCATCGACGGCAAGATTGCACCTTCTGACCGCAGCAGACTTGCAATCTCATGCAGCGAAGACTTCTCACTGCGGGATCAGATCCGCACCTACGCAGACGGTGTACTGGTTGGAGGGCAGACGCTGCTCTCGGATCAGCCGTCGCTTTGCCTCAAAGATCCATCGCTGATCCGGCAGCGGACAGCCCGCGGGCTTTCTGCGCAGCCGGCAGGACTTGCAGTGTGCGGCATCCGAAGCCCATCGCCCGATAATGCATTTTTCCACGCACAAAACAGCCGCAGGCTGATCGCAGCAGGCAGACAGTTCTCAGGCGAATACCAGAACTGTACAGTCTACCGTTCTGAGAAAGACAGACCGGATATGACGGAAGCAATGCAGTTTTTTGCATCCTGCGGCATCCGCACAATCCTGGCAGAGGGCGGCGGTACATTGCTGTTTCAACTGCTGAAGGAAAAACTGATGCGGGAATTCTATCTGAGTGTCCACCCCGTGATTATCGGCGGTGCAGCTTCCCCGACCCCCTTTGACGGAGAAGGTTTTTCAGCAGACAGTATCCCCCGCATACAGATCGTCGAACGGAGTATGCTTTCCGACGGCGGCATGACTTTTCACTGTATCATCGGAGATGACCCTCCGAGATCAGTATATCAGAACAATCAATTCAAATGGACTACGGAGGAATTATCATGAATGAACAGGAAGTTTTTGAAAAGGTTGCCGGCGTCATTGCCGGCATCACGGAGGATGAAGGCGAGATCCGTCCGGATTCCCGGCTGATGGAGGACATCGGTCTGGTGTCGATCGGATTTGTTGAGCTGGTCGTAGAACTTGAGGAAACATTTGATATAACGTTTCCCGACACGCTGCTGACCGACAACAATCTCATTACTGTCAAAGATGTGACCGATCAGGTCATGAAACTTCTGTAACAAACACAACAACAAATTGAGCAAGGTTTAAGGATTATGATGAAAGAAACATCTGCATTTCTCCCGACACTGTTCGGTGAATTTCGTATTCATGTATTCAAGAATGAAACCGGCGAAGACATTGTGATGCTTCAGCACGGTGAAATCCAGCATGAGAATGTCCTGATGCGCATTCATTCGGAGTGCCTTACAGGCGACGTCTTCGGTTCACAGAAATGTGACTGTCAGGAACAGCTCCACAAATCACTGGAAGCAATCATTGAAAACGGCAGCGGACTGCTGTTCTATCTCCGTCAGGAAGGACGCGGCATCGGTATCTTCAACAAAATCTGCGCCTACAAGCTGCAGGACGACGGCGAAAACACAATCGACGCGAATCTGCTGCTTGGACTGCCTGTTGATGCAAGAAAATATGACAGTGTCATCAATATTCTGCATGAACTTGGCATCTCCTCTGTACGGCTGATCACGAACAATCCGCTGAAAATTGAGGCGTTTGAAAACAGCGGGATTGCCATCACAGAGATTGTCAAGGTCGAAAGCACCTTCGGAACGTACAACAGCTTTTATCTCAATACGAAAAAACAGCTAATGCACCACATGATCTGACAGAGGAATACCTATGAACGATATGAAAGCGTATCATCTGCACGGGGATCAGCTCCCGGTTCATGTCGGGAACAAGGCGAGGGCATTGCAGTTTCTGAGAAAGAACGGAATCTCAGTCCCGAACGGCTATGTGCTGGACAGCAGTTTTCTGACCGATCTCCTGAGCGAAAACAATAAGCTTGAAGAATTTCAGGAACTGTGCAGCGAATCCGTCATGATAAACCGATGCAGAAAACTGCAAAACATGATTCTGTCGCTGCAGTTTTCAGATCAGCAGCGGAGACAGGCTGAAGAAATCGCCGCAGAATTCGGACATAACCTGATTGTCCGCAGTTCCTCAGAAAATGAAGACAGTGCTGAAAGCAGCATGGCAGGTATGTATGAATCCATTGGTGATATTCATACAGCAGATGCGTTATGCAAGGCAGTGCTGGAATGCTTCTCCTCTGCCTATTCTCAGGGACTCCTGAACATCAGCGGAAAATTCGACGAGAATATGTCCCTGATTATTCAGGAATTTGTCCCTGCCGTCTGTGCCGGCATCGCATTCACGGTTGATCCGCTGCAGGAGCGCGAGAATACAGTCTGCATCAATTACGGAGAGAATGTCAGCCGCCTGACGGACGGCAGCGCAAAAGGTCAGGTTCTGTTTCTGGATAAAACAGAACCGGTTTTTCCGGCAGATCTCCCCTTCCCTGCTATGTTTCGTTGTCTCTATGAGACATTGAAAAAAGCAGAAACACTCTTTCAGTATCCGGTTGACTGCGAATGGTGCTTTACAGAAAATGAGGTCATGTTGATACAGGCACGACCTGTCACATCCATTCAGCCGAAGCGGTATCCGGATGTGATCGACCTCGACCGCATCGCAGATCTCAACGGTGTCGGCCTCGGCAGACTGCGTGTTGCAAATGACAAATGGTTCGCGAAAAAATATTATGTGAGAAAGCAGTGCAAGGACAGGGCGATTCCGGTCTATGCTGCAAGGTATATCCTGCTGTCAGATAATCCCGAACAGCGTGTAAAAGCTGTCGCTGAAGCTGCTCCCGCGTTCCGTTCTGCATATATCGAAGCCTATGACGGCACAGACTATACGGTCATGCGGACAGATGAGCTGTCCGCATTCTGTGAGGAATGCTATGCACGGAGCGGAGCCGGTTATCTTCGCGTCTGCGAATACTGGGTCGGTCTTTCCTGCGGCTATGCAACGGTGACTGCCGATTCCCATGTCTATATTGAAACGGTAAAGGGCAGCTTTTACGGAATGTGGGTCGGCGGTCTGAAGCCTTCAAGCTATACGCTTTCCGCAGAGAACTGTGTCATCAAAAGACAAGAAGCGGAAATGCCGTTTTACTATGCGCTTTCGCCGGAAACTCTGAAATATGAAAAAAACGAACTGCAAGTTCCGGTGCTTCACACCCTTTCAGATGATGAACTGAAGGAGATAGCGGAACTCAGCAGAATCCTGTGCCAGTCACTTGGAAATGTGAATGTCGAATGGCTTGTCACGCCGGAGGGCATCCGGATCTTTGATCTGTCTGAAGGCAACCAGACCCTGACCGGTCAGGACTGTACAGCGAATGTATTATCCCGCGGAAATGCGGAGGGTACAGCCGCTTTTGCAGACGACATCTCCGTGCTGACTGATCTCTTTGATAATGCACTGAATGATATTGACGTTGTTCCGACGAAAAAGTACATGGAGACTGTTGGAAGCGATGCCTGCGAAAATGCAGTCCGGCAGCTTCTGGGCGGTCAGGAAAAGCCGATTGTCATTGCGGATTTTCCGGACAGAGCGCTCGCCGTTCTGTGTGATCATGTTTCCGGATTCATCTTCCGGCGCGGCGCGATGCTCTGTCATCTCTCCATCATTCTGCGCGAAAAACAGATTCCGGCTGTCGTTTGTCCGGAGATCTGTGAATATGTCAGACAGGGCGAACCTGTCTCCATTTGCGGAGACAGGGTCATCGTCTCCCGCCGCGCAAAAAAAGGCCGCAAGATCATTCTCGAAGGCACTTGCTGCGTCGGAAAATCTACGATTCTGAATTATCTGCGCAAGACAAACAAATACCAGATCATGGATGAAAATATTGTCATGGCGGACTTTCCGAACCGGGATATTTGCTCTGAACAGGATTCGCTGGAACGCGATATGTATTTTCTGAATCTCGACATCAGCAAATGGGCTGCAATCTCCGATATGCAGACACAAGGCGATGTAATCGTGGAGCGCTGTTCACTCGGAACACTCGCCATTACCTACAGCTCTGCGCAGTATCACGGCAATCTTTCCCAAATGTGCAAAGCCGTTCTGAATCAGATCGACAGCCATACAGTTCCCGTTCCGGATGCCTTTGTTTATCTGACAAAACCGTATGATCTGCTGAAACAGCATTATATGAAGGATCATCATGGTGTCAGAATTGAACACTGGAATCATCTTGAAGCATTTGAAACGCAGGACAGATTTCTGAAACAGTATTTTGAACAGCAGACCGCAATTCCTGTTCTGCATCTTGAAAATCTCGGTGCAGAAGATGCAGCTTTGAAAATACAGGAGTTTCTTGATCAGCTGGAAAACCGTTCCTCCGAACCGGACAGACAGCTCTTTGAGAAGGAGCTGCGTGCATTTATCTGTCAGTTTGTCTGAAAACTGGATCAAACAGGAAAGGCAGGAAATATGAAAGAATTATACATGAAAATTTCTGAAACAACCGATGCATCCGTTGTTGGCGGCAAATCCTACATGATGGGCAAACTTGTTGCAATCTGTCCGCATACACCGAACGGCATTGCTGTTACAACGCAGATGATGCGGGAATTTCTGAACAAACTGAACATCACGGACGAAGAAATCAGCGCTGCTCTGCATCTCGACAAGCAGGCAATTGAAAAGGTGCAGGACATCCTGCGCAACGGTGTCTGGCCGGCTGCGGTCAAAGAAGCTCTCCGCGAAGTTTACAACGCAGTGGAATCTCCGGTCTGCGTGCGCTCCTCGGCAGTATCCGAAGACGGCAGACAGCACAGCTTTGCCGGTGTTTACCGCTCAAATATCAACATCAGAACCTTTGGCGAATTCCTCTGGGCGGTACGCGACTGCTGGATGAGTGCAGTTGATCCGAATGCCGTTGCCTATGCAGAAGCCGTTGGAGAAAACCTCACGCTTATGGCACTCACGGTACAGCCGCTTATCAATTCGATCAAATCCGGTGTCGCGGTGATTGACAGCGGTGAATTGACAATCTCTGCCGCATACGGTCAGGGACACGGCGTTGTAGCCGGACAGGTTTCCAGCGATACCTATAAAATTGCATCAGACCTCTCTCAGATCTCCGAGACGATCACCCGCAAGGATAATCTTTATCTGGCAAAAACCGAGCGACGCTGTTTGTGCTGCGAATGGATCACCCGCCACTGGGATGACGGTCATGTCCAGAGCTTGTATATCAGCCAGACGGACGAGCGCAATGCAATGCTGTTCTGCCAGATGTTCCCCGATGAATTTAAAGTACCGGAGCAGCCTGTTCTGACCGAAGAACAGCGTCAGCGGCTCGCAAAAGAGCTGTTCCGCATTGCAGGACTGCTGAAGGGAAGCAACTGGGATTTTGAATGGGCATTTGACGAGCATAACAATCTGTACATCCTTCAGGCACGCCCGCTGCTTTCGACACTCCGCACGGAAGCGCCTGCGCTGACAAGCGGCAGCGACAAAAATGTCATCGCATACGGTGTTCCGATCTCCGCAGGCACAGTCTCCGGAAAAGTCCGGATCATCTATGAGGATAAGGATATTGTCAAGGTCCGGAAGGGCGATATTGTTGCAATAGACTGGATTCCGGAATCCTGCATCGGCGTTCTGAATACCGCCGGCGGTCTGATCATCGGAGATAATTCCGTTCTGAGCCACTGTGCGATCATCGCCAGAGAATGGGGTGTTCCCTGTGTCGGCGGCATAGATAAGAAAATCCTCGTTGAGGATCGCACCTACGCAATCAACGGCACAACCGGTACGGTAAGTCTGGATCAGAGTATCAGCGCATCCTCCGCAGAAACAGAAACAATTGCAGAGCAGAACAATGAAACCACACTTCCGCTGCTGTTCTGGCTGGTTATCTCGCTGGATGACCTTCTGACAGACACATCCGACTGGAATCAGGTGATTGCGGAGCTTGACCGGATCTTTCGTCGTTATCCCAAACTCGAAGCAGTCGATCTGACAGGTGTCAGTGAGAACCGGTTTCACTTTGGCAACGCTGATTCCGTATACAAAAAATTGATCACAGCCGCCTGTGAAGAAGCTGCCGCACGCGGCTTCACTGTCATCACGGATGCCGGAAGCAAAAATCTGATTCCGGAAAACTGCGGCTGTCAAATAAAGGCGGTGTAAAATATGGGTTGGTATTTTTGCGGTGAAGACCTGATCGTTGAAGAAACAGAGTCCACAAAACTGAAATGTGACCTTTATCTGGATGGAACCAATTATGCACCGAAGATTCTGCTCGGTGAGGATTTTTACGGTGTCCGTTCAGGCTGGAATAAACTTGTGATCAAGCGTGACCGCTACTATGAGATCGCAGCGCTCCTGCGCAGAAAAATCGAATACGATTATGAATTCAGAATCAATCTGAAAAACAAGACAAAGGAACTGCTCAGCCGCTTTTCCGCAGAGACCGACGAATTTGAACGGCAGCTCAATGCCGGAAAAGTGGATCCGGACTGGCTGAAGCAGAGCCTTGAGTATTACAGCGTTATGCTGTCCCTGCTCGAATTCAACGGCATGATCTCCTATACATGGTTTGAGCAGCAGCTTGGCAGCCTCTCTGAAGATGAGAAATTCTTTATCAAAGACTTTTCCTATACAAGATCTTTCTCTCACAGAGTGTATCTGTATGCAGAGAAGATCAAGCTGCTCCGTCAGCTTTACGACTGCCAGTCTTTTGAGGATGCAAAAGAAGTTGACGACTTTATGGATACCTGCAACTACCTGAGCGATAAAGGCGACCCTTTGTGCTGGGACTTCGATGAAAAAAAAGCCGAGCTGTGCGAGGAACTGCGTCAGATGCGCGATATGATGCCGAAAGAGACGCTGGATCAGGAACTGGAAAACATTCAGAAAAACCGGCAGCACGGCTGGGAGAATTATAATGACAAACTATGCAAACTCAATGAGCTTTGCATCAAAAAGGGCTGCTCCGTTGCGGAAACGACAAATCTTCTGCACGCACTCACCATGATTTCCTTCACGTTCACTGAAGAGGAGATCCGACATTTCTATCAGGACAGATACTGGGTTCTCCTGAACAAGCTGATCCGCAAGCTGGAGCTGCCGCATGAATGTGTCACAGCAGAGTGGCTGGTGCAGGCACTCCGCCAGAACGGCATTTAAGGAGGCAGACACATGAATCGCATCGGAATCATCGGAAGCACCGGAATTGATATTCGATTGCTGTCCGAACAGTATACATTTGAATCCATTCCGGTCGGCAATGAAACCTTCAGATTCTACCGCGGAAACTGCGGGGATAAGGAGATCATCCTGACAGCCAGAAACCAGTACCGCGGTTCGGTCGCTCCTCATAATGTCAATTACAAGCTCATCATGGACGGCATGAAGGCGCTCTGCACGGATGTTGTGATCGGTACATCCGTCTCCGGAAGTCTGAGTCAGGATATTCCGCCGCACACCTATCTGGTACTGGATCAGTTTCTCGATTTCACCAAGCGTTCTCCGTTCACCGCATTCGGCGAAAAGCAGTTTGCATTTGTGGATTTTTCAGAGCCGTACTGTCCGGTCTGCCGCAAACATCTGATTGCTGCGTGCAAGGAAGCGGGCGTCCGGTTTCTTCCGAAGGGCTGCTATGTCGGCGTTGACGGTCCGCGTTACGAAACAAATGCAGAGGTCAAAATGTTCAGAAAACTCGGCGGCGACGTCGTCGGCATGACCAATGTTCCGGAGGCAATCATGGCAAGAGAAACCGGTCAGTGCTATGCCTCTCTCAGCCTTGTTTCCAATTACGGTGCAGGCATCGGAGAAAAGGCAGAGGTACTCCGGAAAGACTGCTATGAAAAAACAATCGAGACCGTCGATCATACAATTGATGTCCTTCTTGCGTTTATCCGGAATTATGACGGGCAGAAGGACTGCAACTGCGCTGAAAAGATCTCTGATATGCTGTATGCGGAGGTGGAAGCATGAATACCGCTGGAAATATGACCGCAGAGGAAACAATCGTCCTGCTTTGCAGCAGAAACCATCTCAGTGAAGCTGAATACGGGAAGCTGCGCAGCCTGCTCGCAGCCAAACCGAACTTTGGCGATGTGTTCCGTCTTGCTGTATACAATAAAACAATGGGGCTTGTCTCCAAACATATTCTGCATTTCGGAACAGATGCCATTCCGGGTCTTTTCCGCCGGCAGATGCTCTTTATGAATCTCGGCAACCGGGAACGGAACCGCGAAATGTTCCGTGAGCTTGCAGCCGTGCTGGCAATGCTGAACGCATCCGGCATTCCGTACAGCCCGCTCAAAGGAGCTTATCTCATCCCCTATATCTATCAGGATATGTCCGTGCGGCTCTCCAATGATATTGATATTCTGATCCGGCAGTCCGATGTCAATCAGGTGTGCAGCATCATGAAAGAAGCGGGTTATATCATGGGAACATACGATGACCCGACCCGCACCATTATTCCGGCGAAACGCCGAGATGACATTTACTGGAAAACGCAGGTCGGAAACATCCACCCGTTTGTCAAGATCAGCGATAATCCGTTCCTGGATTTCCTCGTTGTCGATTTTGCATTTGACGTTGATCCCGTGCATAAAAACACGCGCATCGCAGAAAGTATGCTGGAAAACACCGTGGTAACTGAGATTCTCGGCACACAGACAAGCCTGCTGCACCCGACCGATTTTCTGATTCAGGTCTGCACCCATCTCTATAAAGAAGCCTGTGCCCGTCATGCGGCAGAAGAAACGAACGCCGACCTGAATCTGATCAAATTCTGTGATGTGCGTGAACTGGTGCTGGCACAGTGGGATTTCAGCAAACCGGAACAGACCGCTGCGCTGGCAGAACGTGCAAAGCAGCATCATGTGGAAAATGCACTCTATTACTGCTTTGAATGCTGCAAAGGAATCTACGGTGACGATTTCTGGGACGGCATTCTGAATCAGCTCACCAAAACACCGGAACAGTTTGAAGAACCGCTGACACCGGATCAGCAGCAGTTCTGGAATTCTATATTCAGAAGGCAGGGCTGAGACCATGACCAATGCACTCCATGAAGAAATGTTTTCACTCACAGTCGGAGAAAGAACCGTCTTCGGCGTCATTCACCATGCGAACAACCCGAAAGCAGTTGTGATTTCGGCTCACGGACTGAACGGCGAACGTGTGGATGCGCACCGGATTCTGGTGCTGTTTTCCAGACAATGCGCTGCCTCCGGAATCGTATCCGTCCGGTTTGATTTCAGCGGCTGCGGCATCACGGAACATGAATTCCGTGAATCGACGATTCAGTCCCGCACCGAGGAGCTGCTCGCTGTCACGGACATGATCCGGAAGCGATATGCAGGTA
>AUXO018223663.1_pt1 | contig 12572 bp, 11 predicted proteins | sample 768731 | NCBI WGS metagenome assembly AUXO01 (sample SAMN02715735, study PRJNA202380) | gut metagenome | biome: sheep rumen | host: Ovis aries | place: New Zealand: Palmerston North | reverse complement strand
AATTATATCATAAAAACACTTTCATACGACCGTATTTTTCGTACCCCTTTTTATTTTAAAAATTGTGTGATAAAATATAAAAAAGGAAATTTGAGGTAACTTGTATTATGAAACTAAACGATAAAGGTTTGTTAGTAGTACTATCAGGACCTAGTGGTGTTGGTAAAGGTACTGTAAGAAAGGCATTATTTAATATGCCTGATCAAAATTTTGTCTATAGTGTATCCATGACTACTCGTAAAATGCGTCCAGGCGAAGTTGACGGTAAAGATTATTATTTTGTAAGCCGTGAAGAATTCGAACGTCGTATTGAAGAGGGTAAGTTCCTAGAACATGCTGAATTTGTAGGTAACTACTATGGAACCCCACTTGATGAAGTTAACAAACAACTTGATAATGGTAAAGAGGTAATACTTGAGATAGAGGTTGAAGGAGCCTTACAGGTAAGGGAAAAGGTAAAAGATGCCGTATTCATTTTCCTAGTTCCACCTTCAAAAGAAGCGCTATATAATAGATTAAAACGTCGCGGTACTGAGTCTGAAGAAGTTATACAAGAACGTATTCAAAAGGCTAATCGTGAATTTAAACTTGCGTACAAATATGATTACATCGTTGTAAATGATGAAGTAAATAATGCGGCTGATAGAATTATGGCTATCATTCGTGCTGAACATGCGAAAGCATGGAGATCAATTCATAAGTATGAAGAATTACTTGGAATTGGAATGAACCAAGAAGGAGATAATGACAATGGCAAAAACAAATAAAGATGGTATGCGTTATCCATCAATTGATGAATTAGTTAAGAAACATGATGTATTTACTAAAGAAGATGGTTCTACAGTAGAGACTACTCATACAAAATATCAATTAGCATATTTAGCTGCTAAGCGTGCTAAGTTAATTGAAGAAGACAATTATAGAAAAGAAAAGCTATTAAATAATCACCCAGATGATGACGATGAAATTGATGAAGAATTAGCTTTAGAAGATGACAGAGATAATTATCTTTGCGTAAAACCAGTTGGTATGGCTCTTGAAGAATACTTAAATGGTGATGTTCATTGCGAATTTAAATCAAATGATTTAACAGCTAAACAAAACGAAAAGGCTTTAGAAGACAATATTAAAGCTGATGAAGAGTAATTAAAGGGCGATATTTATCGCCTTTTTATTTTTTTGGTGAGTTTATGAATGAAATTATAAAAGAAAAATTAAAGCTTTTACCTGATAAACCTGGTTGTTACATGTATCGTGATAAATCTGGTGAAATTATATATGTTGGTAAAGCCAAGGTACTTAAGAATAGAGTAAAATCATATTTTACAGGACCACATAATATCAAAACTACAAAGCTTGTAAGCGAAATTAATGATGTTGAGTGGATTACTGTGAATAATGCTGTTGAATGCTTAGTCCTTGAAATCAACTTAATAAAGAAACATAATCCTAAATATAACATTATGTTGACTGACGATAAGACTTATCCATATATCTTATTAACAAGTGAAGCATATCCAAGGCTTATTGTAGTGAGAACTAAGCATAAATCTCGTCATGATGGCAAATATTTTGGTCCATATCCAAATGTTTATGCTGCTAGGCAAACTTGTGATCTTTTAAATAAAATATATCCACTTAGAAAGTGTCGTTATATTCCTTCTAAAGAATGCCTATATTATCATATGCATCAATGCTTAGCGCCATGTATTTACAATGAGAAATTTGATTATGAACCATTCAAAAAAGAAATTATTTCATTCCTAAATGGTGACACTAAGAATGTTTTATCTGTTCTTGAGGAAAAGATGAATAAAGCTAGTGAGGATATGAATTATGAAAAAGCTATTGAATATAGAAATTTGATTCAAGATATTGAAAAGACTACAACTCACCAAATAATATCTACATCAGACCTAGATTCAAAAGATGTATTCGGATTCTATCATGATGATGAAGAAATCTCTTGTCACATATTATATGTTAGAAATGGTTCTATACAAGAAAACTATCATACTATATTCAATTATATAGGTGACTATGAAGAAGCGGTGTATAACTTCATTACTCATTTCTATGAAGATGATAAATTTAAACCTAAGTCAATCTTTGTTGATAATTTCGAAGATATTGACCTTCTTGAAAGTGATTTAGGAATTAAAGTAGTTACTCCACAAAAGGGTGTAAAGCGTGATTTATTAGATTTAGCTAATGAGAATGCGCGTAAAGATTTTAATTTGAATCATGAATTATATAAGAATAAAGTTTTAAAAAGAATTGATACAGTAGAAGAACTAGGTTCTTTACTGAATATCAAAGCGCCTTACTATATTGAAGCTTTTGATAACTCAAACTTATTCGGTGAATACCCTGTGAGTGCTATGGTGGTATTTAGAAATGGTCAAAAGAGTCCTAAGGAATATAGAAAATATCATATTAAGACTGTTGTTGGTGCTAACGACTATGCATCTATGAAAGAAGTAGTGTATAGAAGATATTTACGTCTTGCACTTGAAAATAAACCATTTCCTGATTTGATAGTCATGGATGGTGGTGAGATACAAGTTAAGGCTTGTATGGAAACACTTGAGAGCAGAATTGATACAGTAGAAGAACTAGGTTCTTTACTGAATATCAAAGCGCCTTACTATATTGAAGCTTTTGATAACTCAAACTTATTCGGTGAATACCCTGTGAGTGCTATGGTGGTATTTAGAAATGGTCAAAAGAGTCCTAAGGAATATAGAAAATATCATATTAAGACTGTTGTTGGTGCTAACGACTATGCATCTATGAAAGAAGTAGTGTATAGAAGATATTTACGTCTTGCACTTGAAAATAAACCATTTCCTGATTTGATAGTCATGGATGGTGGTGAGATACAAGTTAAGGCTTGTATGGAAACACTTGAGAGTTTAAAAATTGATATTCCTGTTTGTGGACTTGAAAAAGATGATAAGCACACATTTAGAGCTATCGTATGGCAAGGAAGAGAAATTTCTTTAGATAAACATAGTGATTTATATTTGTTTTTGGTAAATATTTCTCAAACAGTACACGACTTTGCGATATCTTTCTTTAGAAGTCAAAAGGGCAAAGGTGTATTTGAAAGCCAATTAGATGGTATAAAAGGGGTAGGACCTAAGAAAAAAGAAGCTATGCTTAAAAAGTTTACTAATTTGGCCAACATAGTGAAAGGTAGCGTAGAAGATTTTAAGGAAATAGGTATAAATGAAAAATTAAGAAGTGAGATTATTGCACATTTAAGCAAAAATAATTCATAGGTTTCATTTACAATAAAGAAGCAATTTGTTAAAATAAAAGTATAGAAAAGAAGGGGATATATTGTATAAGATAAAAATTGATTTTAAAGATTTAAAAGGACCATTTTTAGTTTATTCAATAACTAAAAAAGAAATCCAATATGTTTCCCCGGATTTATTAACATTATTAGATTTTGATAATGTCAGTGATTTTAAGATTAAAACTGATAATCAGCTTGATAAGATATTGAAGCCAAGTGTATATCTTAATTTTTTTGAGCGTTATAATCGTAAAGAAGAATATTTCCATTTAAACACTTCATATTTTAATGGTTCCATTAAGTATTTTGATTTAATAGTTACGATTTCTAAAAAAAGAGAGGATTATGCAGTCATTTATTTCACAGATCTTACTGAGAAGATTTTGAATGAAAAAAAGATTACCTCAAGAGATCAAGAAGTTATTCAAAACAGAGGTTTATTAATTTCATCATTTGTAGATATATATGACTCTATTTGCGGGATTCGCCTTGATACATTTGAGTCTTGCCAAATTATTTCAGATGGAACCACATTAAATGTTTTGTCAAAGAGACCCATTTCTGTTGATTGGGATGATTATTATAATTTCTTTTTACAGCTTATTGATAAAGAAGATTATGAAAGATTAAAAGGTGTTGCGACAAAAGAAGGACTAATAAATTTACTAAATAGCGATCATCACAGCGCTATTTACTATTTTAGGTCTGAATTTGATTTAGCTACAGGTAGGCTTAAAGAAGAAGGAGAATTTACTAAATATTCTTTATATATTTCAATTAAGTTTTATAATACAATACCTTACGCTTTTGTCATGATTAAAAACGAAGAAGAAAATGAAGTATCTAGTTATAAAGATAATCAATTTAAATATTATCAATATGATTATTTAATCAATGTTTATGTTGATTATAATGATTTATCTATTAGAAGATATACTTCTAAAAATTATCAAAAAGAATCGTCTGAAATTTTTGATAATGTGGTAAATTATGACGATCTTAGAGTTGTTTATTGTGAAAAGTATGTTACTCCTGAAGAACAAAAGTTATTCCTTGAAAAGACATCAATTAGCAATGTGAAATATGAGGTTGAGCATAAAGGATGTTACGTGTTCCATTTTAAAACAGTTTTTAATGGAATTACTAATTTAACAATGCTAGTTTTCTTTAAAGAAAAAGATGATAATGGCAATTATCAATTAGTTATTGGTAATAGAATTGAATATGATAACTTGGCTGATCCTAATATTAGAGATTCATTGACTGGTTTACTTAACCAAAATTCATTTATGGCCGCACTTGCAAGTGAAATATATTGTGGTTCTAAAGGATATCTTGTTCGTTTTGATATTGAACATTTCTCAAGTATTAATTCTTTATTTGGTTATTCTGAAGGAGATAATATGCTTAAGAAGATAGGCAAGATACTTCAAGCCGAAGTTGATAAATATCATTCATTTGCATCACGTGCCTCAGCAGATATTTTCTTTATTTATCTTCCTATTAGTGAAGATGAAGTTAAAGATTACATCATTGAACTTGATTCTAAATTAAAGGAAATCAGTGATGTTTTAGATATCCGCTTGATTTTTGGGGCTTCTAATATAGATGTTGCATCTTGTCAACAGGCTATTGAAAATTGTAATATAGCTGCTGATTCAGTTAGAGACCACGAAGATATGATTTTCACAATATATAACAAAGAATTAATGGAAAAACTAATTACAAAGAAAAATGAAGTATTAGATATTGTTGATAAAATTAGAAACCACAAAATTAAGGTCGGATTTAGAAAAATTTATGATAATACAAATAAGGTTGTCGCATTTGACTCTGGTTATTTCTGCGATGCCAATAATTTTAAGATGAAGAAAGAAAATCTATTCTTATTCCTTGAACGCAATAAGATGATTGTTAAATTAAATCAAATGACTTCAAAAGCTGTATACAAGCTTATGAGTGAATGTTGGAATGAACTAGAAGGCTATACATTTATTGTTTATGCGTCTTGTGTATATTTAGAAAATGATCGTTTAAGAAGAAATTTAATTAAATTCATTAATGATACGAACATTCCTAATGATAAATATGTTCTTTCTGTTCAATGTGATTCCTGTGGTAAAAATAAGAAAAAGATGATTGAAGCTTTCAATGATATTTTAAGTAGTGGAATTCAAATGAATATTGATTTTTCAAATAATACTAAAGTTGATTACACATTATTTGGTTTAGTTAACATTAAGAATATTAAAGTTGATTTAAGAAACTTTGTTAATATTCAAGATGGAAGTATTGATTATTTCTTAATTGAGAATGTAGTTAAGACAATTATAGGAGAGAATGGTACTATTTATATAGGGCATGCTGATAAAAAAGTAGTAGAGATATTAAAAAAATATAAAAATGCATATTACTCACTTGATAATGAACCAATATTAAGTAGTGAAGAAGTTTTAAAAGAATTCAAAAACAAGAAGATTTAATGTATAATAGAGCCGGTGATTTTATTTGAGAATAAAAGGTTTAATTCATAGTTTTAATGAAAACAATCAAACAATAATAATTAAATATAACAAATCATTGAAGACCTTTTATTTTCAAAGAGGTTTATTCAAGAAATTCAAGCGTTTCTTATCTAGCCACGAAATTATTGATCTAGTAAGTTATGATGAAGAAACATTGCACAATGGTGTTAATGCTTATCAAGTAATGTATGTAGTAGAACTTACATTAATTCTCCCTAAGAAGAACAAGACATTTTATGATAAATCTTATTTAAATAAATCAATGCTTGAGTTTTTTAAAGGTATCAATAACAAATTATTCATTGATATTGAGATGACCATGCCAAATTATAATTCAAATGGTAATTTTACTCCCGAATTAATTCAAGCAGGTTTTTTCTTGGTAAATAAAAATGATGAAATTGTTGAAAAATATAATTATCATGTAAGACCTACAAAAGCTAAATATTTAAATAAGAGAACTAAAAAATTCTTACATCTTGAAAAGAATAATAATGAAGAAGTATCTTATTATAAATTCTATAATAAGTTTAAAGCTTTATTAAATAAATATAAACCTGCTGTTATTACATTTGGAAAGAACGATAAGTTATTCCTAGAATCTAGTTATAAGTTGAATAATTTACCAAGTTTAACATTTATATCTCGTTTTGTTAATTTATCCCATATTATTAAGAATTATTATGAATTAAAAAATGATCCTGGCTTATTTAACTTATATGAATCATATTACGGCACCTCATTTGATCAAGACCATGATGCTTATGAAGATGCTGTTGTGACTAAGAAAGTATATGACGCTTTCTTACTAGATCTTGAAAATGGAAATTATAAAATGAATTAAAAAATGAACTATGTGAAATAGTTCATTTTTTTATAGAGCATATTTTATTATAGCTTTTCCTACACCACTAGATTCATTACTATCTGTGATATAGTTAGCACAAGATTTAACAACCTGACTGCCATTTTCCATCGCGACACCAATAAAGGCTTCTTTAATCATAGATAAATCATTTTCTTCATCTCCTAGAGCCATAGTTTCGTTGTCACTTAGATTGTAATATTTTTTTAAGAATTTAAGACCGATTCCTTTAGATACATCTTTAGATTGGAATTCTAAGAATATATTTGAACTTCTTACAATTGCTAATCTATTTAATTCAGGACGTAGCTTTTGACGTGCTTCATCTAAAATCTCTTTAGGACCTACTATCATACATTTGATATATGAGGCATTATCTGATACTTCATTGATATCAATTACTTTAGCACTTATATGGTTTATTCTTTCTTCAACAGCAGTAAATTCATTTGGTTCTGTTGTGAATAATTCGTTTTTATCACTAAAGAAGTGGAAATAAGCTCCTAAACGAACTGATTCTTTATATACTTCTTTAACAATCTTGCCAGAGATAGTGGTAGTGGATATTATTTCTTTATTATTATTTTTCATGATAACTCCACCATTATAGGTGATTGTTGTATCGGTCTTGCTTGTAAGGCCTAATTCTTTAATAATGTTGTAAACACCCATCAAAGGACGACCGGTAGCTATAACAAAATGTCCGCCACGGTTTGTAAATTCTTTAATAGCTTTTTTATTTTCTTCAGTTATTTCTTTTTTTGAGTTAAGTAGTGTTCCATCAAGGTCGCAGCAAATAAGTTTAATCATTGAATCCTCCAAGAAAAAAAACAGGTTTGACCTGTTTATTTTACGTTTTGTACAATTAAAAAGATTAATGTAATAATGAATGCAGCTACCATTGATAACATAAGAATCCAAATAAGAATCTTACCCCAAGTTGTTGTAGCTGGGTTCTTGTATTGTTTCTTAAGTTCAGCTTTTCTAGCTTTTCTTAATTCTTTTTCTTGTTTCTTACGACGAGCTTCTCTAATTGCTTGTTGACGTTCATCATATAATTCTTTTTTAGTCTTTTGAACTTCTACAGTTTCTAAGTCTTTTTCTTTATCCATAAACAACACCTACTTAATGTATTTTAAACTTTAATTAATTCAATTTATGCTATAATTATATAATAAATAGCTTTAAAAATAAAGGGGTGATTTTTCATGCAAAGTAAGGCTAAAGTTATATTTCATGTTGATATGAATATGTTTTTTTGCTCAGTTGCAGTGATAAAAAATCCTTCCTTAAAAGGCAAAGCTTTTGTGTGCGGTAGAGCTAACACATTAAAAGGAGTTGTTTCAACAGCTAGCTATGAAGCTAGGAAATACGGAATACATAGTGCGATGCCTATGATAGAAGCAATAAAAAGGAAACCCGATTTAATTGTTGTTGAATCTGACTGGAATATGATTAAACAATATCATAATCATTTTTTATCTGTTTTAAGAGATTATACTAAAGTTATAGAAGTGGCATCAGTTGATGAAGCTTATTGTGATATGACAGATATTTCTAAATATAGAAACCCTTTAGAGGTTGCAAAAGAGATTCAGGTGAGACTTGTTAAAGAATATCATTTACCTTGTTCTATCGGAATTGCGCCTACTCTTTTTTTAGCTAAGATGGCAAGTGATATGAAAAAGCCATTAGGACTAGTTGTCATAAGAAAAAGAGATGCATATGATATGCTTAAGGATTTGAGTGTCGCTGATATTTATGGAATTGGTAAAAAAACATATCCTATTTTAATTGAAAACGGTATAAGAACAATATCTGATTTCTTAGACCCTACTAACAAAGTTAAGATATTGACTCTTGTTGGGCAAAATACTTATGATTATGTTATATCTCATTTACAAGGTAATTCTTCAAATGTTGTTATGCCTAATAGGTATGCTAAAAATGAATCAATATCAACAATGACTACTTTTGATTCACATATATCAAACGAATCTGAAATCTTGTTTGAATTAAGAGGTTTAACTAGAGAACTCATCTCAAGGCTTAATAAAGCTAATATGATGACTAAAACTATATCTATTACTCTTCGGGATGAGTCTTTTAAAACAATGACTCGTAGTAAGACTATAAAATATACCGATGACTTCTATGATATTTTTGATACGGTTTCTAATTTGCTGGATACTTATTATGAAGAAGGTACAGTTTTAAGACTTGTTGGTGTAGGCTTTTCTAACTTAAAAGATAAAAAAGAAGCTTTAGCAGAAGAATATAACTTATTCACTTTTGAATCATTTATTGAACGTGAGGAGAAAGTTAAAGAGATGTTGAAAGAATTACAAGATAAATATGGTACAGATGCTATTCATATTGGAATTAAAAAGGATGACAACTAGTCACCCTCTTTTATATATTCAATTACTTCATTAAATATTTCTTCAGGACAAGATGCACCACTTGTGATTGAAATATTTTTATATTTATTTAAATCAATATTTTTTAAATCTTCACTAGATTCGATAAGAAGAGCTTCTGTCTTCAAATCATCTTTTGCAATCTTATATAGTGATTTAGTGTTAGAAGAAAGAATATCTCCTACAATAATAATTAAATCTTTGTTTTTTTGATCGAGTAATGCTAATTGACGTTCTGTAGTTGCGTTACAAATCTTATTATCAAGAATTGCATTAGGATATTTCTTTTTAATACATTCATATATATCTTTAGTTTCTAAACTAGATAATGTTGTCTGGTTTGTTACATATATTTTATCGCTATCTATATTGGTATTGTAAACATCAGATATATTTGTAACTAGGTAGATATTATTTCCTTCTTCAAGAATAGCTTCACATTCAGGATGATTCTTTTTACCAATATAGATTATTGAATAACCATCTTTTATGTATTGGATTACTTTACTATGTATTAGTTTGACCATCTTGCAAGAGGCGTCTACTATGTTTAGTTTTTTATCTAACGCTTTTTGATATACTCTTGTTGATATTCCATGAGCTGAAAAAATAACGGTACCTTTTTTTATGTCGTCTAGCATATCAAATCTAGTTCGATTATTTGATTCGATGGTGATTATTCCATTATTTTTCAATTCGTTTGTAACTATCTTATTATGAATTAGATTACCTAATAAATAGATAGGCCTTTCTATTTCTTTATTATTCATTGTATCAACTACAATATTTAGTGCTCTTTTAACTCCGAAGCAATATCCATGCATGCTTATTACTTCAAGTGTTCTACCATTTTTAAGATTATAAATTTGATTCATAAACTCACCTTTGGCTTGATTATAACATATCTTAAAAAAAATTTGCATAATGCATAAAAAAATGGTAAAATCTTAAGACGTTATAGGAGGTAATTTATGCAATACCTAAATTATGAAATTAAAGATTATATTGCAAATGCATTAAATGACTTACATTTTAAAGATTTTAGTGAAGTCCAAAGAAATGTATTTGATAATTTAAATAAAGGAAGAAACTTACTTGTTAAATCTAAAACAGGAAGCGGTAAAACTCACGCTTTTTTAATCCCTATTTTTAACGCTCTTGATTTATCTAAAAAAGAAGTTCAAGCTGTTATTGTTTCTCCTACAAAAGAATTAGCTGATCAAACTTATAAAGTGGCTCAACATATTGCATCTTTTTGTGATAAAGAAATCAAAATTAAGTCTTATTCAGGTGGACAAGATAGACTTAAGGACTTAGAAGATTTAGAAGCTAATCAACCTCAAATTGTTATCGGTACTCCTGGTAGAATCAAAGACTTAGCAGTCGATAAGAATGCATTAAAAATATATACTTCTAAATTCTATATTATTGATGAAGTAGATATGGTAATGTCAGAAGGATTTACTGATGATGTTGATGCAATCACTAAGATTGTACCTGATGCAAGAAAGATGTTCTTTAGTGCTACACTAAATGAAATCTTAATTCCTTTTGTTAAAAAGTATTTAAATGGTCCTATTTTTATTGATTTAAACAATGACCATGACTTAAAGATTGAGCATATTTGGATTCCACTTAAGTATAGAACTAAAGATGAAATGCTTGACCATCTACTTGACATTATTAATCCTTATCTTTGCATCATTTTTGCAAATAAGAAGGGTGATGTAATTCGTTTATATGATCACTTAAAGAATGATCTTGGTAAAGAAGTTGCAATGATTCAAGGAGACTTGACTCAACGTGAAAGAAAGCACATTTTAAAGGAAGCCCAAGATTTAAAATATCAATTTATCGTTGCAAGCGATCTTGCTAGCCGTGGTATTGATATTGATGGTGTATCTCATGTAATCAATTATGATCTACCTAATGATTACGAATTCTATTTACATAGATCAGGTCGTACAGGTAGAATGAATTATAGTGGTACTGTTTATTCATTCTATAAAGATTTAGATAATGATTATCTAGATTTCTTAAATAAGAATGGTATTGAACCAATTTATAAAGATATAAAAGGTGGACAAATTGTTGACTTTAAGGGTAGAAATACTCGTAAGAAGAGAGTTAGACCACTAACTGCTGAAGAAAAGATGGCTTTAGCACATGTATCTAAGCCAGCTAAGGTTACACCAGGTTATAAGAGAAAAATTAAGAGACAAGTTGCTGAAATAACTGGTAAACTTTATAAGACTAAGAATTACAAAGAAAATTATCAAAGAATTAGAGAAAGAAAAGAAGCTAAGAAGAATAGAGGACGATAATTATGTCTTATGTTGTTATTACTGATGTAACATGCGATTTGCCTGTTGATGTCATTAAGGAGCATAACATCATTGTTATGCCAATGAAGTATAGTGTGGATAATAAAGAATTCACGAACTATGCTGATTTTAGAGAGCAATCTTTAAAAGAATTCTATGATGAAATGCGTAGTGGTAAGATTACTCACACTATGCAATTAAATAGTGAAGTTTATAAAGAAACATATCGTCAATATCTTGAAAAAGGTTTAGATATTCTTGGTGTTGTTTTCTCAAGCGGTTTATCTGGTTCTTACAATTCATGTAGAATTGCGGTTGAAGAGCTTTTAGAAGAATTTCCTGATAGAGAGATTGAAATTATTGATACACTTGCTGCATCAACTGGTGAAGGTATTGTTGCGTTGCAAGCTGCAATTAATTTGGAAAATGGAATGTCTTTAAGAGAAAACTACGATAATATTGAAGAATTTAAGCTTTATGTAGGACATTGGTTTACAGTAGAAAGCCTTGAATATCTTCGTCGTGGTGGTCGTGTTTCTAATACTGCAGCTTTTGCGGCTAAGATGCTAAATATTAAACCAGTTTTACATGTAGATAATGATGGTCATTTGATTCCTGTGTTTAAGAAAATTGGAAGAAAGAATTCTATTAAAGAATTAGTAGAACAATTTAAGCTAACTTATGACCCTAATTATGAAACTGTTGTCATTACTCATGCAGATTGCATAGAAGACGCAATGTATTTAAAGAAATTATTACTTGAAGTTTTTACTCCAAAGAATTTAATTATTTCAAATATAGGAACTGTTATTGGTTCTCATTCCGGACCTGGTACTTTAGCATTATTCTTTAAGGCTAGCCATAGGTAATTTGAATCCATAAGTTATTGTTTTTTACAATAATAAATGCTATAATTTTCTTATGATTAAATAACTTTTAAGGAAAGGTTGATTTATATGGCAAGAGCTAAACACAGTGGAAAAAGAAGAAATAGAGTACAATTTAAATGGACAAAAGAATTAATTTTCTTTTTAATCGGTTTTGTTGTTTTAATCGGACTAATGATTTTTTGCTTAATTCCTACAAGCAAACAAAGCTTCCATAAGAAGTGGGTATCAACTAGTGCTAATCTTA
>AUXO011322421.1_pt1 | contig 12574 bp, 18 predicted proteins | sample 768731 | NCBI WGS metagenome assembly AUXO01 (sample SAMN02715735, study PRJNA202380) | gut metagenome | biome: sheep rumen | host: Ovis aries | place: New Zealand: Palmerston North | reverse complement strand
TTGAATGAAGAAGAAAGATTTTGAATAGATAATTTGAAGTGTAAAGAGGTTGGATTAAACAGAATTTAATTTTGAATAGATAATTTGAAGTGTAAAGAAATAGGGCTAAACAGAATTTAGCTCTTTTTTTATTGCCTGAAAACCCTAATTTAAAAAATGGCTCATGTGATTTTTGTACCTGGGAGGTCTGGAGGGTTTTACAATTTTTGTAAAAAAAATGATATGTCCCCCCCCGTCTAGTTAGTCTTGCCTAACTCATAACTGCCCGTCCCCCTTTATATACTTATATAATAATATAATATATATGCTTATATCATAATATCGTTTTTAAACGTGTTTAAATGCGTTTAAATGCGTTTTTATTGTAAAGTGGTATAATTATACCTTTTTACTATTTCAAAGCGTTTTAAGGGCATTTAAAAGAGTTTTACAATAAAACAATATTATTTTTTATAAGTCAATTATTTTTTTAAAAAAGTATATATATTATATATAATATATATAAAATAGATTTTGGACTTTTTATTAAAATTGTCTAAAAAATTTTGTTGACATACTATTTCAAAGTGATATAATAAGGGTAGAAAAAGTTAAGAGATATTAAAAAATCTTAACTCGTAAGTTATTTGAAAAATAAATATATTGGAGGACTTAAAAATGAAAACTTACACTTTAAAATCTATTAAAGAAATGCTAGTAAAGGACTATTACACTAGACCAAACAACAAGTCAAGTAATGAGCCTTTAATTAAGTTAATTGATTTAATCAATAACCCACTTAATGAAATAAGCATTATTGAAACTAAAGGAAGCGCCTTAAATCGTGGTGTTATCGCTGAATGTTTAATTAAAATGTTTTACTCAAAGGAAAACAAAACTCAGTGGTCACCAAGTGGTGTTGACTTTTCCTACAATGGTATTAACTATGAAATTAAATATTCAAGTGCCAAAGGTTATGCGCACTATAACCCAAGCCAAGACTTAACTAACATATTGTTTATGGATAGATTTGGTATCTATCTAACAAGTGGTGAAAACCTAGTGTTAGATAAATGTGGTAAACATATCCAAACAATAGTAAAAGAAAAAAGTGCTATGCTACTAGCTTTCTAGTAGTATGGCACACGCCTTGATTAGATGGAGTTAGCATAGGCTAACTTCCGTCTGGGCGAGTTAGTTTAGGCTAACTAACTAGGTGCGACTAGCGCGTCCAGACGGAGCCAGTGAAAACGCTTTCATAATGTGCAAGGATAGACGGAGCTATGAAAACGTTTTCAGTGGCTTGACAGCCACGCTCGAAAATGATATAATATAGGTGTAAAAAGGAGATGGAGAGAAATGAAATTTCGAGTATTTACATATAATCTACTAGACGGAGAGTATGACTATAAAGATGTAGACACACTAAAAAACTTGCGTAGTCAGTTTGCGTGGTATATTGACATTTTGTCAATAGAGACGCTAGACGGAGAGAAATAATATTTCTCTCTTGACTACCACGCTATAAAATGATATAATATAAGTGTAAAAAGGAGATGGAACTGTGTTTAAAACAAAAGTGGTTACTATATCAATTGACCTTAAAGAGACGGAGATACTAAGACAAGCATTAGAAATCCTAGAAAACTGCAATGACGAGGTTGACGAAGCAAATGCAAATGAAAACATAGACGGAATTTATCTTGATTGTAATGCTTATCACTATATTGACGCTATATATGAGCAAGTTAGCGACATTATAAACAATAGTAATGGTTGTGAATAGACGGAGAGAAAATGATTTTCTCTCTTGACACCAAATTATATTCGTGATATAATATAAGTGTAAAAAGGAGATAGAGTAAAATATGGAAAAAGTAATAATAAGACTAACAGACGGACAAATGAAAAAAATTAATGAAACTGAAATTATGATAAGCGAACTTGCCGAACTAAAGAGAGACGGAGTCGAGGTTAATATGCCCGAAAGCCAAGCCAAGTGCATAAGAGCTCTATTTAATGCTATTCTTGATTTCATATCAATAGATTATGAGGACTAGACGGAGAAAAGAAAATAATCTTTTCTCTTGACACCAAAATTAAAAAATGTTATAATATAAGTGTAAAAAGGAGATGGAAATATGAAAAAACAAAAAAATAAAATTATTCAAGCCGATTATTATACAGTGCAACTTGAGGTAGACGGATTTGGTAATGATACTTTTATAGTATTTTCTTCAAATACTTTTGAAGATTGTATGAACTTTATTAAAAAAGGACATCCGTTTTATGAGTTAGACGGAGCCGTAATAGTTCCACAATACTTTAATAAAGAGTTTAAAAACAAATGGACTGATTAGTAAATAGACGGAGAGAAAAATCTTTTCTCTCTTGACTAAAATAGTAAATCGTGTTATAATATAAGTGTAAAAAGGAGATAGGTAAAATGTATAAATACGAATACAAAACAGTTAAAATTAAACTTAATGATGATGAAAGGAAAAAATTAGACGAAGTTGAAAATATCTTAAATGCCATCGACAAAGAAGGAGACGGAGATATGGAAGTAAGTGTAGCATTAGATGGCGAAGATTATGATAAATTAAGTGATTTAATGAATAAACTTGATAATATCTTATGTATTGTCGAAGTTGATAGGTAACTAGACGGAAACGTTTGGGGTTGGAAAAGTGTCATTGTTGAACGGTGACTCGTAAACCAGACGGAGCCTTCCGTCTCGTCTCCGTCTCCCGAGTTAGTTTAGACTAACTAACTAAGTGAGTTTTTCCTTTTTAGTGAGTGAGTTTTTCCAAAATAAAAAATTTTATGAAAGCGTTTTCAAGGGGTTGAATTATTTTTTAGATATGATATAATATATGTGTAAGATAAAGAGAGGGATATAAAAAATCTTAAAGTCAAAGAGTAATCGAGACGGAGAGAAAAAATAAATATCTCTTGACACTAACTTAAACATATGATATAATATATGTGTAAGATAGAGATAAGATATTAAAAAATATCATACAAAAGAAAAAAGTGAGACGGAGAAAAAATTAAAATATCTCTTGACACTAAATAAAATGTATGATATAATATAAGTGTAAAAAGGAAGAGAGTGATTAAAAAAATTAAATAGATAGATAAATCGAGACGGAGAAAAAATTAAATAAAGTGTTGACATATATTATAAAAAATGATATAATATAAATGTAAAAGAAAGGTAGGTAATAATTTATGGCAACAAATCAAAAAGTAAATAAGGCAGACGGAAAGGTATGGGCACCAAATGATACTCAAAAAGAGTTCATTGAAATCCTAAAAAAACACCCAGACGGAATTACTATGAAAGACATTGAGCTTCAATATGGTAAAAAGTTTGCGACAGGCTCAGTTAATGTATTACTAAATACTGATAACGGAAAGGGCTATGTAGACGGAGAAGATATTGACGTCAAAGTAGACCTAGTTTATAAGGACGTAGTAATCGGCTCTACAACTAAACATTGGAAACTTTACAAGTTGACTGAAAAAGGCTTAAAAGCCTAGTCAGTCGGCAGACGGAAAGTCTGCCCCTTGTATTGATAGCATAACAAAGTCCTCCTGTTGTGCTATGAATAGAAGGTAGACGGAAATGGTTTCGCAATATAGCCGTTAAAATTGCTTCCTCCTCCAATTTAGAGACGGAGAGAAAAAATAAAATAGTGCTTGACACTTACATAGTAATATGATATAATATAAGTGTAAAAAGGAAAGGAAAACTTAATAAAAAGGTAGGTAGACGGAATGAGAGTATTAGTATTAGATACTGAAACATTAGGCGTTTGCGACCCATCAGTTTACGACTTAGGTTATCTAATCTATGATGACGTAGACGGAACAATAGTCGCTAGAGATTACATTACAAAGGAAATCTACGACGACGGAGCAAAAATGCAAACGGCTTACTATTACAATAAGTTGCCAATTTATGAAAAACGCTTGGCAGACGGATATTGTAAAAAAACTAAATGGACTTACATTCTACGTATGCTAAAACGTGATATCAATAAGTATAAACCAGACGGAATATACGCATACAATAGCGCATTTGATACACGTGCAATAGCCAAAACGTGTGAATTGTTTAAGACCAAAAATCCAACGGCAGACGGAATTAAAGATATTTGGAAAGGTTTAACTGACCCACATATCACCGAGACGGAGGATTATAAAGAGTTTTGCCGAGCAAATGGCTATATGACAAAGCATAAAAAACCACGTTGCCAAGCAAAAGCCGAAACAGTTTATAGATATCTTACAAGACAGACGGATTATGTTGAACAACATACGGCACTTGAAGATAGTAAAATTGAATTGGCAATACTTCTAAAGGCTCTCGAAGTAATGAGAGCCTAGACGGAGGCTAAATTAAAAATATGCTTGACACTTATAGAATAATGTAGTATAATATAAGTGTAATAAGGAAAAGGTAGGTAAATAAAATGACATTAGACACAACACATATTAAAGAAGAAATGGAATTAAATATCGAACAAGAAGAAGACGGAGTGCTTACAAAGGCATTAGAAATACTTGAAGATATTAGAGACGGATTAAAGATGGAAAGTTCACGTAGAACTTCAATGCTTGAAATAGAATTCGTAGACGGAACTGATTTTAATTTCTATAAATTAAAACAAGTTGCAAATGATATTGTTGAATTACTAACAAATGATAGTGATTGTTATTAAAAGAAAGGTAGGTAGACGGAATGAGACAATATAAAAGTGAGTGTGTAGAATTATCAACACCAGAAAAGAAAACATTAAAAAATGCTTTATCTATACTTGAAAAAATTGATAATCTATTACAAGAAAAAGACTTAGACGGAGTAATTATGGAAGATGACGAACGAGAGTTAATTAATGATTTAAGTAGATATGCTTCTAGTGTATATGAATTTATAGACACTAATGACTAGACGGAGAGGAAAATTAATTTCCTCTTGACTAGTCAATTAAATCGTGTTATAATATAAGTGTAAAAAGGAAAGAGAGTGATTAAAAATGATATTTCATATAGGAGATAAGGTTTATCCAATTAGAGTGGACGGAAATCGTTGTGATGCCACTAGACAAGAAATGAGTCGTTTATATGGTATAGTAGTTGGTATAGAAGGAGACGGAAATAGCCGTGAATATAATGTAGAGTGGTTAGACATATACACAAATGAACCAGCTAAGTTTGACCATGGGCTTAAAAATGCTTGGTTTGAAGAAAGTGAGTTGACTGATTTCATAGGCGATTATATTGACGCCCTTGATAGAGTATTTGATGAGGACGACGGAGATGACGATATAGACCAAATCGTTAATCAGTTATGCGACGTAGTTGACGACGAGTTAGGACATTTATGCGAAGAATATAATTTAGACCCTTGCGAATACGCCGACACTATCATTAAACAATTATGTAATCATTTACTACATTAGAAGAGACGGATGTCTCTTCTTTTTTTATTTGCCGAGACGGATCCGTCGCCCTCTCCGTCTCCTCCGTGTCGACGGACTCCGTCGGTATTATACCACAAAACATTCTTTTTGTCAAGCAGCAGCTGCAAATTTTTTAAAAAAGTTTTCCCCTAATGTAAGCGTTTTCATAGGAGAATAATAAAATTTTTAGGAGAATAGATTTAGTTTTTAATACTAGGTCATTTGGTTTTTAATACTAGGTCATCTAGTTCCGTCGCCTCGCTCACCTCGTTTCCGTCTCTACCTCCGTCGCCCAGGGTAGCACACCCGGGGCCCTTTGTCAAGCAAAAAAGCAGCAGCAACTTTATGAAAACGTTTTCACTTCATCACACTAAAGTAATAAAGTAAAAAAAAAAAAATACTTCCCCTTATATTATATCATATTTCGTGGAGTGTTGTCAACATATTTTTTCATTTTATCATCTAGTTTTTAATACTAGCCGACCTGATCCGTCGCACTAGGTCAACTGGTCTTGATCAAGGGTAGCACCCTTGGGGGACTTTGTCAAGCATAAAAGCAGCAGCTGCAAAAAAATTTATGAAAATAATTATTTTCATAAAAAAGTTTATCACAAATTATGTTGACACTAACCGAAATATATGATATAATATAACTGTAATAAGGTAGAGAGAATAAATAAATAAATTACTTAAAAAAATAATTTTAAAAAGTTCTTGACACTACCCTTAATATATGTTATAATATATATGTAATAAGGTAGAGAGAACAAAAATTAAAATTAAAAATAATTTAAAAAAGTTCTTGACACCAACCATAAAATATGATATAATATATATGTAAAGGAAAGGTAAGGTAATATTTATGGCAAACACAAAAGTATGGGAAATGAATGCAGTTCAAAAGGAATTCGTAGAGTTAGTTAAGGCTAACCCTGAAGGCGTGACTTTATTTGAATTAGGCTTAGAAGGTAAGACTTTTAAGACTGGCGCAATCAACACTTTATTAACTAAGGGTATCTTAGTTAACGCTGGAGAGAGAGCATTCCAATGTGATGTAGTTTACAACGGCGTTAAGGTCGGCACTGTTAAAAAGACAGGCGTAATCTACAAGTTAGCCTAGTCTAACGCCCCAATCAATAGAGAGCTATGGCTCTCTTTTTTTTCGCCGCTTCACTGCGCTAAAGTATTAAAGTAAAATTTCCGTCTACCATTATACCACGTCTTGACGATTTTGTCAAGACTTTTTTTATTGAAAACGTTTTCATTTTTCAGCCAGTTGATCGGTCGGTATCGGCCGGTTGCCGTTCGCTTCGGGTGCGACGGAGGATTTTGCGGCTCGCAAGCAGCAGCAGCAACAAAAAAGACTGCCGCTACTCGTCAGTAGTGACAGTCAATGGCACTCTAAGTCGCCAGCTCAGCTTAGTGCTACGTAAGCTGCTACGCATATGGTCTTGCCTCTTCTTTAAAGTCCTTTTCAGTCCCAACTGGTCGCGACTGGCTATCTCGTTGCCAACGAAAACAGATGTTGCCGCATCTGACCGTAGCTCGGCAAAGCTACTAACACTTGCGCTGTTGCCACTCACCGTTAGTGCTATAACGCCCCTTTCTAATTTTACTTCACAGGAGTTGGGAAGTTAGTCCTTTTCAACGGTACGTCATCCGTTCACCCTAGGTATGGGTCTTTTAACGACACTAAACCAGCTAGGAAGAGTTAGGGATGTAAGTCGCTCTCTTGCTTCGGGTCTCCGTTATGGACAGGTAGTAACGCTCGGGGTGATTACTTGTTACTTAACAAGTGCGTTACATTCATTCTGCGCCCACCTTATGTCCGCCAACTAGCATTAGGTTTTAAAAGTTGCTGGGCCATCGCCTTCCGGTGTGAAGTCCGCTGTGTTTCAAGCCCTCTCCCCAGTCGTGTCCGCTCGAGTGGTTTTCAAGGCACCACCAATCGCCATCAGAGTTGTTATTAGAGGCAGTAGCTCCTTAAACTGTCTACTAGGGTCTCGCCTAGTCCGAGAGTCGCTTTGCAGGATTACCAAAAGTGGTAGAGCCTCGGGTGTTTAGTCTCTTAAGCCCAGTGATTTGTGCAGGTGGGGTCTATTATTCCGATTCCTCCTCGGTGCCTCGTTCCAATCTTATCCACACCCTGTCCATAGACAAGGCGGCGGCGCACGAATTCCGCGTCGTAACGGCAGAGCGTATCAATTACCATTACCATAGCGATAAGGGAGCTACCCACTTCGTCACTTCAGAAGTAGCGGCACTGTGTCTTACCCAACCGTGCGCCTAACGTGGACGCATCTTACCCAGCGTTTATCACCTCGCAGTCGGGTTACACACTCAAGGTGGTGCACACCTCCGTAGTCTCACGCGATACGATTGCGGCAGCAGGTGCTTATACGTTTTGACGTTCTAGCACTCCCTGATTACTGCTACATGGGAGTTTCGGGACCAGTTGAGGAATCGAACCCAATAGGTATCCATACCTACCATCCTTTCGGACCAAACTACCAAACCAAGCCGGCCATATAGTGCTTTGATGCGCAGGTCGCGTCTGCGTCTCTCTACTTTGTTTTTTAACGTGGGGTATACGCCGAGAAGGGAGCTGTTCCACCAAGTGAGGTGCTTTTAATAGGTTTAGAGGTACTATCCGCTGCCCAGAGCTTACCTATTTTTATTATCTATCTTTATTTTACATTTATATTATATAATGAATTGACGAACTTGTCAAGAACTTTTTCAAATAATTTTTAATGTTTTTGGCTGATTTTACCGTGCCCCATCAGTATTTCTTATGCACGTATTCATCCGGCGATGGGCGATTCTATTCTTCTTCAATCCCGAAGACTGTCACTCCAGCACAACCTCTCAGTTGGGGCTAATTACTCCTGTCAACTGTGCGTATTAACATTATAAATTATTCTCTTTATCTTTTTACATATATATTATATAATACTTTCGCGGTTTTGTCAATAGTTTTGCCGCATTTTATTAATCAATTTTTCCACTTAACATATCGTTGTGTTCTATTGCCATATAAACCATACCTTCGAAAAAGTCATAGTTTTCTAAATCCTTTGGACCGACATTGATTGTTAAAGTCTTATTGAAGTTTAAATCTTCACGGTTATCTTTATCATAACGACCATAACGAATAACCATAGTGCCGTAAAAATCATTAATGTCGTCGCCATCATCGAAGTCCAACTTTAAACTTTCAACACAACCATATACTCCATGACCAGTATAGATACGCTTAACTGCGCCTTCAATACGGTCGTCTAATAAAGTTCTTGTAATAGCAATCATAAACTACCTCCTAATTTTCTATAACTTCTGTAACATCGCCATTTAACATATATCTTAAATATGCGTTAATCATACGGATTAAACTAAATTGGTTATCAGAATATAACTTATTACCATCACTGAACACAACCTCATACTCATCAAAAGTATCATGGTCATTGCCGCGCTTATAAGTAACGCTTCTGATGCCCTCAATCATTTCAACCTCATCTAAACTTTTAATATATGGAAAATCATATCTAGTCTCTCTCATAATCACACCACCTTATAAAATATATTTTCTCTTTACCTTTTTACATATATATTATATGATAAATCGGAGGGTTTTGCAACAACAATTTTCATTATGTGCCAAACTTTTTGTTTTGCCGCACACTATCCTATTATTATTATTTATATCCCTTTCCTATCTTTACATATATATTATATGATAAAACATTGGCTTTGTCAACACTTATCGCGCATTTTTGCCGCAAATAATTGTCCTGCCTGGTTTCTCCGTCTACCTACCACAATTTGCAGGCTTAGTGAAAATTTTTGTTGCATTAGCCGACAACTTATCATATAATATATATGTAAAAGATAGGAGAGATAATAAATGAATAAAGAGCAACGTTATAACATTCACGCATTGTATACAGATGATATACTAATATCTAATTTAACAAAAGAGGAAGTAGAAAAGTTTATCGTTAACGAAGCGAATAACTTAAACTATGGATTATATCGTTACTGGGAAAGAGATGGCAAGACATTCTACGACTGCGGCCCAATTATCTATGTCGTAAAAGTTGCAGAATAAAATGAAAAAAGTTCTTGCATAACTCAGCAAAGTATCGTATAATATATATGTAAAAGGATAAGAGAGATAATTCTTAAAACCATATTAGAATGAAAATCAGAAAGGGGATATTAAAATGGCAAAAGAAAGAAAAATCACTTACTCTGACAACGACCGCGCAATCGTTGCAGCATTAAAGGGCGCAGAAAACGGCTTAACATTAGCTGAAATCAATGAAAAAACTGGATTAAACTTAGTAGCAGGTCATATCGTATCAGCTATGGGTAAAGGTTTAATTGAACCAATCGGCGAAAGAGAAATCGAAAAGCCTTCAAAGAGAAAAGTATCTACTTATAGATTTGAAAACTCAAATCCTAAGGCAGATGGCAAACCATTCACTGCTAATCAAGATGTAGCATTAAAGGGTGCGGCTGAATTTGACGGTTACTTCACTTTAAATGAATTAAGTGATAAGGTAAACGCTAAAGTAGCGCCAGGTGTTATCACTTCATTAGTTAAGAACGGTAACATCTCTAAGGGTGACCAAGTAGAAATCCCAACAGTTGGTAAGTCAACTGTAAAAGTATACGGATTCGTAGCTGACGTTCCAGCTAGCGAATAGTAGTCTAAGTTAGATACAAGAAGTTTGCGGCAAAATGAAAAAAATTGTTGCAAACTTCAAAAATGTATCGTATAATATATATGTAAAAGTAAGAAAGATAACTTAATATTTAGTGGGGAGATTTAGCAGAGGGTTTAATTAGTCGTGACCTAACACCGTTATGATTATTAGTTTTTGTTCATATTGAGCTCCTAATCATATTCTTATCATATTTATCGCGACACGCTTTACTCAGATATCGACTATGCCAAGTTAGGTATTAAACCTTCTGTTAAATTTCTCCACTAAAATGAAAAAAGTTGTTGACAAACACAACAAACTGTTGTATAATATATATGCAATAGTAAAATTAATATTTATAGGTTATAAGAAAAGGCAAGCAGTCAGACCGAGAACTGCTCAGAACATTAGTTCTAAAACAAAACTTGCTGGAGTAAAGTCCACTCCTTCTGACTCTTTCACCTCCTGTATGGTAGGCACGAGAAGTGCCGCAAAAGCAAAGATGTAAAACTTCCCAAAACCCCTAGTAACGATGCGGCGTAACTTCTGCAGCGTTGCGCGACGGCAGTCCTGAAAAGGTGAGGGACCTTAGATTAGCGCAACCTAATCTATTGTAGTATGTTGCAACTTGAACTTAACAAGTATAAAAGAAAAGTACGGTTGGCACCTCCATTTAGATAAGGTGTGCGGCAAAATTGGTTGTTCCTAATCCCGCCATTCTTTGAGAACAATCCCTAGAATTTAGCAGCGTATGCAAGGTCCTGATGGTTAATAGGAAACTCTGCACAGGATTTTTAGCCCTAAGTTTTCCTGAGTTACCAATAAAACCGTTGAGACAAAAGGTCCCGCTCTCGTAATGTAAGGTCCACACCAGTTAGTGGGTGCGGCAATTGAACACTAACCCGTAGGTTTTGAATGGAGTGACTACGGTCAGTGAACTAAGTTCACCAAAATTAACCATAATCCGTAGTGGACCACTATCTTGTTGCTTGTGAGTGGTTGGATTCGTAGTGGAAACTGGAAGAAAGTAAACGCGGGAAGCATATACCAAAGAAATTAATGCCGTTGTGCCAACAAAGGTGACCAAGGGTGCCGCACAATTCCTCGTGGCTTAAAACAGGGGTGAAGGAATTACCGCCTAGCGCAGCAAAGGGTAACATAGTAACCGACTATATCATCAAAAGGTTAGTAACCAGCTTACGTTAACTGTAAAAATTACTGCGAGCTCCAACATTAGGTGCACCGTCAAATTCAACAGCCTAATGATAATAATGGATAAGTGGAATGGTTTAGTTCATTTGATTAAGGATTATAATCAGCCAGACGAGGAACTGTGGATGTTGAGGGAACCTCCGCCACGACTAACGAACTACTAGTAGTTAGCTAAATAAAATGAAAATAGTTGCTGCTAAAGCTGAAAGCAGATACAAGATAATCTAACAGTAGTGACGATTATTGTTCTTGTAAGGGTTATTGAGTTTACCCCACCTACCTTTTACTCAATAATCCTTACAAGCACAATAGTCTAAACACCTACCTCCTATTTTAAGGGCATCATAATGATGCTCTTTTTTATTGTATAAAAACTCCGTCTACCATTATACACCTTTTTCCCGGGTTTGTCAATAGAAATCACCGCAAAAACCCGACAAATCGTTGGACAGGGCGGGCGGCGCGCGGCATTCTTTCCCGTAGTAACCGAGAGTTCATTATTAAAACCTAGTTAATTCAAAAAATTGTTCTCTTCCTTTACTTAAAGTTCATTAATCCAAAAATAAGTAAAGAAAACCGCAAAAAATTTTACTTAAAATGCCTAAACTGACTATTGTCTTCCAATTCTTTACCAATTTCACCAAATTATTACATAAAATTGCACAAAATCCTACAGGTTTAATACTTTTTTGTTCAAATTTTACACAAAATTGCATTGATTTTACATAATATTACATCTTTATTACATTAAAAAATTACTAAAGATTAGCCTAAAAATGCAAAAAATTCTTGACAATGAGAAGGGATAATAGTATAATAAGTTAGATGAAAAAATTTAACGAAAAAATTGAAAAAAATGTTGACAAAGCGAACGGAGCGAGCCTGCCAGCGAGCGTAGTTCGAACCGTTTTAAATACTTTTTTCATTATTCGGAAAGGAAAATCTATTATATGAACGCTAAACAACTAATCAAAATATTAAAGAAGCAAAAAAATAGCTTGATTTGCGTGGGTGACCGTACCCTGACGGAAGTTACTGTGCGGTTTCAGCAATCTAACACTGGTCAGTGGTATATAATAATTAGTGGTGAAAATCCAGATGAAAATAATTTAGGGACTATTGACAAAAAAGTTGATTAATCAGGCAAGTTTTTATTGACAAACAGTAAAACCTTACCTATAATATATATGTAATAAGATA
>AUXO013665401.1_pt1 | contig 12575 bp, 11 predicted proteins | sample 768731 | NCBI WGS metagenome assembly AUXO01 (sample SAMN02715735, study PRJNA202380) | gut metagenome | biome: sheep rumen | host: Ovis aries | place: New Zealand: Palmerston North | reverse complement strand
TTGAATCGTTATAGTAATCTTTGATTAAAACTGCCATCACTGATAGCTTAGCAGTTTAATAAAATTAAAGAAAGAACAGATAAAGACAACGATTTATTTTCTAAACAAAATATCGCTTACTTTCCCATGACCTTGATTGATTCGTAATCTTGGGTAATCGAGGCCTGGATTGTTCTTATAAAACGTTTTAGCAGCAATCACTATTTCTTTGCACAAACCTTTACAGCTGATGTAGAGATAATTAATTTCTGGACAGGCATTTGTCTCAGGATCATATTTATCAAATTCGTAATCTTTTCCGGCATAATTGCCTCTAACGAAATCTTCGTCAGTAAAAGATAATACAAATTCGTTTATTCTTACTTTTGTTTTGGTTTTTATATCATTTATGCCTTCGTGAAAAAGTTTGCACCTTAATGCATAACAAACCTCTCCACACATTTTAGGGCCATCATCGCTAATACGTAGTGGATTCTCAGAATATAAATATCCGAATATGATGTTTCTGACATTTTCATCAAACCATTTAATATATTTGTTTCCATTGAATTTTGGATATGCTAGTTTGCCAAGCATGTCCGGTATGCTCAAAGCCATATGTAAAGCTGCTAAATATAATTTAGCATCTATGGCTTTTTCTATTTCGTTTATTAATAGTTCAAGTGAACTTGTATCGTGGTAATTATGAAATCTTTCCATACCTGCTAATATAAGAACGGTAAATCTGGATGTTCTTCAATCATTTTCTTCATTTCGTTAATAGCGTTCATATTTGGATGAATCCATATATTTTGTCCACAAAGAACATTTATTCTTATAACACTGTCTTGCATTTCCTGAATACTTTCTCTAACTGTTAATCCGGCATTCATAACAACAGCATAGTCATCAGGATTATCAATTTTCTTTATGTCTTCGGTGTCATAGAAAACTCTTTTTGAAACGCTGTTTTTTAGTTCTTCTTCGCTGGGTTTAATACCATAGCCAGGATGTTGTGCCCTTAATAGTTCTTCTTCTTTTTCTGGATCAATTTTGTTTAAAAACCTATATAGATCTCGGTCATAATCGATGAAATCTAGAGTCACGACATCTGGCAAAGCATTTTTACATAAGCTAAAGCAATGAGTTAGTCTTTCTTCAAGAATATCTGCTATTTCTTTTAATGATTCGTTGTCTGGTTGAATATAAGAATCATCTTTGTGAGCATAATTCTTATCACGCTCCATACATGTCTGCCTATAAATTTCATCAGACTCTTTTAAGGATTTCTTTTGAGAATTAGTAAGACTTTTGTCGTATATGACTTTAACGTTGATATAAAACTTTCTTTGTCTATCTTCAACAATATCCCTTAACAAAAGATTTCTTAATTCTTTGACGTTTTCCGCAATAAAAAGAATATTGTCTACGCATTTTTTAGCATCAATCAAATACCTGGCAAGTTCCCACTTCGTCATATTCTTTACCAAAGTGACGGATCTTTAAAACAATCTATAGCAGCTCTAACATCCTTATAACTATTGAAATCTTTTCTACTTGCTCTTGTGGAGTTATCCATTTCATCGGTTGGGCAGAACAAAGGCTGATGCCATAAGTTACCATTAATATCTTCCATATAAATAGCTGCAACCGCACTTATTGGAGATATCATTGCTTGGTCCTTTATGTAGCAGACTTTAATTGAAACAGTTTCGCCCGGTTTAATAAACCTTTTCTTTGCCCATGCGTCATAACAAAGCAAGCCATTCTTAATAAAGAAGCTTCTTTCGTTGAGTTTAAAAATGGAAGTTGTTCTCGGCTGATTAGAAATAACACAAATAGAATCTATTTCAGTTTTGCCTGTGTTGATGAAATGATATTCAACACAACATAAATTTTTCAAATCTAATGCCTTATTGTCATAAACAAAGAACAGCGATTCATCATCATACTTAATGTCTTTTATGTTTAAAAGCAGACATTCAAAATCACTTTTGGATTCTATTTTTCCATGATCTAAATCTTTAAATTCCTTAAGTTCAAGACGTGGTCTTAGTTCGTATTCTTTTTGGAGCTCAGCTTTTCTATCTTTTAAATCATCGTGACTTTGTTTCCTTTTTTCAGCAAGCAAAGTAAAAATACCACCAATCAAAGCACCGATGATCGCTGTACCTAAAGATATTAGTAAAGTACCCCACCACTCCATCATATTAAGCTTCTAATCGTTGACTCCATTTTCTTCAAAATTTTCTACTTGTTCCATAACTTTATTGAACACCTCAGGACTATATTGAGGAGGATAGCCGTTTTCAACTAAACAAATTTTAATATCAAATTTCAGTTGCTCACGAACATTAGAATTGTTTAACCAGTCAGCAAACGAAGATTTTGTATCAATAATCTCTTTTACCTTCTTTGCTAAATTCTTACACTTTTCATTCACTATAATTCCATTAGTTTCTTTGTCTTCACCATAAACGAAATTATATTGATCTCTAAGAGCAATTAATATATCGTAGAAAGCTTTCTCTTCAAAAGTTAAGCCGAGTTTTCTAAAACTATCTCTACTCTCTTGCATACCTTTTAATAATTCCAAAGCTTGCTCTGTGGCCTCTTTGATAATATTCTCAGAAGCCTCTTCCTGTGCAACACCAGCTTCTTCTTCGGTTAAATGTTTGCGGCGTTCATGATATTGTTCTAAGGTCTTTTCTAACATTTCTTGGAACTTTTTCGCTGCAACCTGGTTTGTTCTGCTATATTCTCTAATTTGCTTCTTAAGCAATTTAATCAATAGTTCAAGTTTAGTAGCCGGCATTTTTATATTAGAAAGCTTCTCAAAATATTCTGGACTAAATATGTCTTCTTGATCCCCGTCTTCAAGAATACTTTCAACCTTGCTATATTTAATAGCTTCTTCGACCATTTTGGCCACATTGCGGTTCATTGTGTCTGTATCAATATCACCAGTCCCGCCCATTTTTCTAACAAAACCAGCAATAGCCATAAAGCATTGGGCTAAAGAGGATTCTTCTTCGCCGAGTTCGCCAGAAGGTTGACAGATTTCATATGCAGAACGCATTCTTTTGGTCACCCTAAGGAAGTATGTTTTAAATGAAACTTTTTTTGTGACCCTGCCATCTGGTGTGCTTTGATTTAATACTTCAGTAGAAATAAAAACATATTCCGCAGCACTTGATAATAATTGATATCTTTTTACTGGATCACAATTTGGATCTAAGAATGGAGATAAATCATAATCTTTAAATATCAATTTAAGCGTTTCCAACTCTTCTCTAAACACAGTTGTCGCTTGTTCAACATCGTCTGCTGAAGGAGCAACCGAGTTGTTTCCACCATAAACTTTCATGGCTTCTCGCATACTATTTCTGATTCCTATATAGTCGATTATTAAACCATACTCTTTTCCAGGATATTTTCTATTAACACGGCTAATTGTCTGAATAAGTTGGTGCTTTTGAAGAGGTTTATCATTATAAAGATATGTAAGTGGCTCAACATCAAAGCCAGTAATCCACATATCGACAACAATTACAATTTGGAAATTAGATTTAGGTTCTTTGAACATTGCATCAAGATTATCTGAACGTGTATCGTTAGATGCTCCACCCAAATAGTTGTACATATCAGCAGGATCGTTTTTGCCAACACTCGCAACCATTGCTATAAATGGCATTGGTTTCAACTTGCTCAACTCTTCTTTTGTTACGGATACGCCATCTAGTGCTTTCTTTTCTTCAAACCATTCTGGATAGTTGTCTCTAAATTTTCCTAACAACTTATATGCGATTGGCCTGCTTGAACAAACAATCATAGCTTTTTGAATCCTGTCCGGATCTTCAGCACAAGCTGCGACATAGTGATCGTGGATATCTTTAGCAAGCCTTTCTAGTCTTGCTGGTTCACCCAAAATAACTTCCATAGAGCTCATAGCTTTTTTAGAAGCTTCTATATCTTCTTCTGTGGCGCCTTCATCGGCACATTTCTTGTAATAATCTTCGATTAACTTTATCTTCTTTTGATCTAAAAGGGCTTTTGCGATACGAGGGTGATACTTAATTGAAACGGTTAAGCCATCAGCGACAGCTTGATCCATTGTATATCTATCAATTTCATCACCAAAGGTTTGATATGTTTCTGCGATTGGCGTGCCAGTAAAGCCTACAAAAGTCGCATTAGGGAAAGCTTCTTTCAAAACCTTAGCATATGGTTTGGATAGAATGGCTCTCATATTCTCATCGACGTCTTTACTAAATTGTATTTTCTTTGAACGTTCAATCTGTGTTCTATGGGCCTCATCAGAAAAACAAATTATATTTCTGCGAGAATTTATTAAACCGATTTTATCATCTTCTCTGTCACAGAATTTCTGAATAGTGCAAATATAAAAGCCACCACTTTCTCTGGCTCCCAATTCTTCTCTCAATTTCTTTCTGGTAGGAACAACGGAAACATCGCCTAAGTTTAAGAATTCTTTACTCTTTGTAAATAATTTAGCTCCTTGTTTTTGAAGCTCATCTCTATCAACAATAACAACGATTGTCGGGGAACCAACTTCTGGAATATCTGTGCAACGCAATGCAAGTTGACGTGCAAGGAAAGCCATTGTGTATGTTTTTCCACAACCGGTTGCTCCAAAATATGTACCGCCTTTACCAGTATGTTCTTTTACTGATTTGACAATGCTGTTCTTCAGTAATCTTGCAGCAAAGAATTGTGGATAGCGACACACAATTTCAACTTCGTTACTATCGTAAATCGTGTCTTGGAAATATATATAATCTCTAAATAATTCTAAAAATCTAACAGGTGAATAAACACCTTTAATCATAGTTTCAGTTTCTTTGAATGGGAGAGTTGATATCTGATCACCATCATTAACGCGTCTCCAAGCATAAAAATGTTCATAAGGAGTCTTAACAGTTCCCAATCTTGTTTTAACTCCGTCAGAGATACAGGCTAAAGGACAATAATGCAGTAAATGAGGAATGTCTCTCCAGTATCTGTAATAAATTTGCTCCCAAGCATCATGAATAGTAGCGTTTGCATCAGCTGGATTCTTCAATTCAACAACGCAAAGAGGCATACCATTGATATATAGAACAACATCAGGTCTTCTTGTTTCGTTTTTCCCATTATTTGTATATTCAACTACTAACTGGTTAACAACCTTAAAAATATTCTTTTCAGGCTCTTCAAAATTAATTAAAGGCACCATTTTTGGTAAACCATTTTCAGGAATAAATTGTACGCCATTAACCATCCAGCCATAGACTTTATGAAGCGTTGCAAAATCGTTCTCAGCACCAACAAGACGTACAGAATCAGCAATTTGCTGTATTTCTTTTTGTTTTAAACCAGGATTTGTGTCTGTTAGAAAATCGATTAAATCAGAAACAATTAAAACATCTCTTTTGGTAACTCTATCAATGTCGTTTCCGGAACAATATGTCCATCCTTCATTTTCTAAAAAACCAATAAAGGCATATTCGTACTCAGATTCACAATAATGACCATTAAATTCAACTAATTTTGCCATATTTGTTGCCTCGCTTCCTCAATCGATCCCTTTATCAGAATTGGACAAATATCTTTAATCTGATTCTTGAGTTTTTCATTTATTTCTTTTCTATCTATATAACACCTAAAAATATCTGCTATAGATTTTTGAATTTCAATCGAAGGAATTGGTATTTCGACTTCGCACATTTGCTCCCATTCAAAGTTGTCTCTTGCGCTTCCAAATGCGTGGAAGGTGCAATATCTAGCAAATTCTTCACGCGAGAACCACATCATCAAATATTCTGGATACAATTCGTTTTCATTTATAACTTTAAAAGTTTTGTAAATTGGAGATAACAAAAATGATTCTTGAGTTTTATTAAAAGCAATAGATCCATCATTGATATGAATAGGACTATATCCGAATTCACGAGGATCAATTCTAAGATACTTTTCAGTATCAACGCCATCAACTCTGCTATTGGAATCGTTAAATTTTCGTTGATTTGAAATGCCTTGTATTTTTAAATATGGGTCATCGGTTTTTCTATCCGTGCAAATAACATATTTGCCAATTCTTTCACAAGGCATCTTTCTTCTTAAGTTTTCAATGTATCCATCACAAATTAGTTTTAAATCTTCTAATCCTTTTTCATATGCTTTTTGGTTCGCTATCATTGATAAATAGGCGTCAACAAATTTTTTCTGAGTTTTAATGTCAGGAAGCTCTATTTCAATATCACACAAATCATCATAGCTAAAGAATTCTGTTGAACTTCCCCACGAATTAGTCATGACGTATCTATCGAATTCAGGTCTATTAAAATAGATATAGAGGTATTCGATCATTAATTCCGAAGTCTTTTTAACCCTGAAAACATCATAATCTTCAGTAACTATAAAAGGATTGTTTTCATAATTATAAGTAACGCAAAACTTATCGCCGTGTCTTGATGTGCGATGATTAAAGAAGAATTCACCAGGATTCACAATTAAAAACTTTGAAAAATCTCTATCACTGACATCGGCTTTTGTTTTAATAATTTTCTTCTTATTGTCTACTCCTCTAGCATCGTTTACGCCATATTTCAGTGAAACATTTTTGTTTTGACAATACTCAAGAAATACGCCGAGTTTAACCCTTCTTAACGCCATAACCTATTCCCTCAAATGCATCTTCAAGCATTTTTTGTGATTTTTTCTCAGCATCTAAAATATCAATAACTTCTTTTTGGACTCTAGACATTTCAGCATCAAAATCCATGTTTAGGTCTTTGTCCACAAATTCAATGTATTTGCTCGGAGTCAAAATCCAGTTATTTTTCTCAATTTCATCGATAGAAACGCTTCTATAAAGCTCGGGCATCGCATAACGTCTTCCATCAACACCTTCACACTGCCAATCGTGGTAAATCTTTGCGGCTTTTTCGATTTGGTTTGAATCTAATCGTACTTTTTTCTTATTTTCGTTTTTAACAGGATTTTCGGTCCAAGTTCTTAGATCAATAAACAATACTTCGTGTTCACGATTACGTAGTTTTCTGCCATGGTACTCTCTACCTTTTTTATTTTGATTTAAAATCCAGAGAGTAACGCTAATATCGGTAGTAATAAATAATGCTCTTGGAAGAACAACAATTGCTTCTACCTTGTCATTTTGAATTAATCTTTTTCTTATTTCCAATGTGTCGCTATCGTTTAAGGCGCCGTTAGCGAGTAAGAAGCCAGCAACACCTGTTTCGTGTTTCAAATGATAAAGCATATGCAAAATCCATGCATAGTTCGCATTGCTGTCTGGTGGAGTAACATAATCTGCCCATCGAGCATCATTTTTTAAATTATCATCATACCAACCTTTAAGATTGAATGGAGGATTGGCCATTATGTAATCGAAGAACAGGCCTTTGTGTAAATCGTTAGTAAAAGAAGAATCGTTAGTCTCACCAAGATTATGGCTGATACCGCGTAAGGCTAGATTCATCTTAGCCAAACGATAGGTTGCGGCGTCTTTCTCTTGGCCATAAACATTAATGCCGTTTAGATTTCCTTGCTTTGATTTAACAAGGTCGGCAGATTGAATAAACATACCGCCTGATCCACATGCTGGATCGTACAGTGTCCCATCAAAAGGCTCTACCATAGCTGCTATTAATTGAACGACATCGTGAGGTGTATAGAATTCACCCTCTTCTTTGGTTGCGTTTACAGCAAATTCTTTAAGGAAATATTCATAAACTCGGCCAATCAAATCTTTTTCTTCACCAAATTGTTTGTGGCTGATTTTATTAACTTCATCAACGAGCTTTTTAATATCATTAGCTCCTAGATTCCTCGTTGTGAATGTGCCTTCAACAAAACAGCCTTTTAATTGTTTGGATGTTGTAGCTATGCTATGCAAAGCAGTATCTAATGCAACATTAAGATTTGGTGCTGAAGTGTTGATAATTGTTGACCACCTTGCTTCTTTAGGAAGATTGTATGTTCCGTCAGTAAAAGTGGCATCATCAAAGAAAGCCGCCTGAATGTTTTCATCATCAGGGTCTAAGCCCTTTGCTTTTAATGTTTCACGTAGTTTAACAATGCCATCTTCATACTTTTCGCCGATAAAACGCAGAAATACTAAAGTGAGCATCATGTCTCTCTTTTCAAAGAAAGAACCAGAGTTACGTGCTGCTCTTAAAATATCTCGACAATTAAACAAAATATTATCTAAGTTAATTGCTTTTTCAGCTGCTTTTTTTGCCATACTCATCCCAACCTTATATCCAATGGGCTTCTTATTAATAAAAAGCCATTAATCATATACGATGATATCACAATTCCTCTTTCTTTACTATTTGAATAGTGAAGAACACTTAGTTGCCATCACGATTTTCAAAAAACCAAGTTTTTCAAAATTTTCTGGCCACATATTTTTGAGGAGCCACCACCGGTCATATAGCTTCTTTTAATTATTCATCACCTGGGTGGAGTATAGCTTTGCTATAAATAAAAAAGGTTAGATGTGTTAGGTTTATGATCACTACTACTAATAATTAAATAGGTGTCGAATTAGTTGCTATGCGATTATATGTTTTAAGACCTAACCAACCTAACCTTAAGAAAGGTATGCTTCTATGAATGCCTCTACATCCTCATCAGTAAAAATTGGTTCATCATCAGCTTCTATCTCAAACTCATTGAGTATTCTAATGCCGTGATAAATTACTTTGTTATGTGGATGAGTTGAAGTGAAACCAGCAGCCTCCGTAGCTTTCTTGAAGTCGCTTCCTGGTCGCTTATATTTATTTCTTGCTAAAGCGTATCTAACATAAGTTGTATAGAGATCACTAGCGGATACTTTTGCCTGATATTTTCAAATTCTTTCGATAATTGTAAAACAATTCAATGAAATGATACTTATCGTTAATCAACTTAATATAGCCAAGATACTTTTGAGTTCTTGTAAACTCTTTCTCTCCTAAGTGATTAAGAGTTAATGGATTTGAATTATCAATCAAATCAAGAAACTTCACTAATGAGGCATCTAGATTAGAAAGAATACTGTTGATATATTCATCATAAATATCTTTCTTATCATGAGTTAATAGCATAAGTGGTTCTTCGATGTATTTGTTGTAGTAATCAATGAATCCACAACTCCTATACATATCTTCTATTTCATCAAATGTATATTCAGTGTCTTCCACAACATCATGTAACCAACAAAGCTCTAATGTTCCTCTAAAAGGAATACCAAGGATGTTTAGTAGATTTTCATTAGAGAAATCTTCATCCTCCATATTGAAGAGTTTCTTGATGTTGAAATATAAATGCATTGGATGGGTGATGTAATCACTATCATCCACTCTTTTTTGACCTCTATGGGCATGAAGAGCGATTTCTTCTGCAATTTGTAATGGAGAATTCATCACCAAATCAAAGATTGTTCCATACTTGTTTCTTAGTTCATTTTCTAGTTTCATCATATTTTGTTTTCCTCACTCTCGACTTCATCTTAAATTAATTGTTCTTTAATTTGGTAAAACGTCATTTGACATTTACAATAGGAGTATGGAATCTTTAGAACAGTTCATGAAAAAACATAAAGAAAACAAAGAGAAGTCAAATGACTTTGTTTCTTATTTATATGAACTGATGGACAAATATGGTTATCAAGATAATTCTGATTTCTACAAGAAAGCGGATATCTCTAGACAACAGTGGTCCTCAATTATTTCAGGCAAACATCAACCAACATTAAACACCGCTCTCAAACTGTTGTTTGCTCTTAGATTAAACAATCACGAATGTAAGTATTTATTAAAGAAAGCCGGATACACTCTATCGAGTAGCTCAGACTTTGCTTTAATCATTCGTTATTGTATTGAGAATCAAATCTATGATTTAGATGAAGTTAATGATCTTTTATCTAAGAATGGGTTTGAGAAACAGTTGATTTATTAATTTTAATATGCATTTTGGATCTTTATTAAGTGATTACAATTCCAAAGAAGAACAAGGCGACTTTGGTGAATTTAAAGTAAAAAACAAGATACTTCGAATTAGAGATAAACTAGGTGAATGTTATCTCTATAGAGATGTTTACATTGAATCAAATAACCACGTTTATCAGATTGATCACGTTTTAATATGTTCTAAAGGAATCTTTGTTATTGAAACCAAAGCGGTTTCAGGAAAAGTAATTGGCAATGTATCAATCAAATATTGGACATCATATGTTTATGGAAAAAAGACAGAGTTCTTTAATCCGATCACTCAAAACGCTATCCACATCAAAGCAATGAAATACTATTTCGGAGAAGATTTTCCTTATTTTTCAATTGTTGTCTTTTCTGAAAATAATAAGCCAAACAATTTACCTAATAATGTTCTTAATTTAAAAGAACTGCAGGACTACCTTCTTTCTTTTGAAAGTGATATCTCATTAAGCGGTGTTCAAATAAACTATTTCAAAACTAATCTAGAAGACTTAATTAAAAATAAAAACGCCTTAAGGCATAAACACAAAGAACAAGTTAAGTATAAAACTATAATCTAATAAGGCATACTATCGCCTTTTTTAACATTGCATCTATGGCAAAGTGTTTGTAGATTTTCGTATGTTGATTTGCCGCCCTTGGCGATTGGGATGATGTGGTCGACTTCCAAATTTTTAGCCTTTTTACCACAAATTCTGCATCGATAGTTATCTCTATTATAAATAGAGAATCTCATTTTATTGGTGACTTTGCCTCTTTCAACTCTACAGATTGCATCCCAAATTTCATTATTGAGGTAAAAATCACCTCTTTTTTGCCTTACAAGTGTAATAAGATATTTGATTTCTTTTGAATCAAAATCGTTATACTTTCTTTTCCTATAATCTCCATTAATATTTGTTAGGGTTAATTTGACTCTGATAGAGAACTCTGTCGTTGGCTCTTTAATTTTCTTTTCAAACTCTTTTTTCTCCACTCTTGCTAATCTATGTTGATTGCCCAAATAGTTTTCTACATCAAAATGTTCAAACTCACAGTTATCTTCAATTTCTTTTTCATATTCTTGATACATGCTTTTATTTAGCAATGTTTCTTTCATTGCTTTTTCTACTTTTTTATCAATGTATGTCAACTGATAAACAAGATAATCTTCAGGAGAAATGTTGTCATAAAAAGTTTCTGAATCATATGAGTGTTTCATATTGAAATCAGGAATAACGAAGAAATTATATTTCTTATTTATCTCTTCAAGTTTTTTAATTGCAACGCTATGTGAGTTAACAAATTTTCTATATCTTTTTCCAGTGATATGAATCGGAAGAAAGATAGCAAGAAAAACAAGCCCAGGAGCAAATACAATAATTGAAAATGTTAATAAAAATGTTCCTAAGAAACTGTCCATTTGTTTATTAGTTTAATTGTATCACTCAAATACTTAAAGAACTCATAGTACAAATCAAGATAGTAGTTAACTGTATCAACGGTCTCTTTTTTTGAAGAGAAATTCTTATTTAGACCTTCTCTAATTTTATAGATAAGGTTAAACAGTGTTTCTTTATCGGAAACTAAATAGAGGTTGTTATAAGTAGTGTTTGTGAACAAAGGTATTTTATTATTGATCAGTTTTATATACACTCTTGTTTTTGTAATTTCTTCTTCGTCAAAGTGTTTTATGTTTCTTAAATAAATGCTCAAACACTCTTTTACAAAGGAGATAATTTCTTTTCTTAATTCTTTTGGTTCCGCAACAGGATAAATAAAGATATCCATATAGCAATCCTCTAGAGGCGTTTTTATGAATATAATTAGATCCCTAAAAAACTTGTACAAATTATTAGCTACAGCGTGGTAGTTAAAATATAAACCTTCTTTTATGACCATGTTTCTATCACTCAAATTTTTATTGGATGTGAAAAGGTATTTTTCGACCCACTTTGGTTTAAATTTACAAAGGTCATACTTATCAGAAAAATGTGTTGCCACTTCAACTATCAGTTTTTGCCATGAGTTCACTGTTGAGTAAAAATCGCCTATCTTTAATTCTAATGGCGATGTGAATGTGAGATTATATTCTTCTAGATTAAGCGGGACGTGATAGATTCTTTTTAAATCTTTCATTTCGCAATTATATTTTTTAAGAATTTCTTCGTTTATTTGTCCGTTTTCCATATCTACTTATAAGTTTATCATGAATAATTGATTGTTCCTTATAAAAAGCGACCAAGATGGTCGCCTTATATATTTGATAAATAATTATTATTCGATTACTTGTGCTTCTCCAATAAATTCAGAGATAGTGTCACTAGTTTGATTATCCTTGTTTTCCTTAAATAAAGGAATGAGAGTGAGATAATCTTCTCTAACTTTATCTAAGTATGCTTGCGCTAAATTGACACTAGCGACAATAGAGTTGTCTTTCAAGATATCTGCTTCAAAAGTAGAGTAGTTTGTCTCTCCTGATTCAGTCCCATTATCTTGAATAAACATCATTGGAGTTAATACTTCATGTTTAACTGGATTACTATCTGAATCTAATGTGTAGAAATATTGTTTTCTCATTTCGATATCATATTTTCTACTAGTAGAAATAAACCC
>AUXO011651518.1_pt1 | contig 12575 bp, 16 predicted proteins | sample 768731 | NCBI WGS metagenome assembly AUXO01 (sample SAMN02715735, study PRJNA202380) | gut metagenome | biome: sheep rumen | host: Ovis aries | place: New Zealand: Palmerston North | reverse complement strand
AAAAGAAAAGAGCGACTAAAATAGCCGCTCTTCACACCATTTTGAATAATTAATTATGCTTACAAAGACGTAGTGTCACCGGAACCGCTAGCCCTAAGGATGATGCTCTTAACTTCATCTGGCAAAGGAAGCCTAGCGTCTGCTTCTGATGATCCATAAAGAACATCCTGAATCGCAGTCATAGCATCTGATGATACTTTTGTTGAATCGATTTCGATCGTACAGGTTGGTTTAAAATCTGTTACTGGAACCGGGGTGCAAGTAACTTCCCAAGACATTTCGACTGCTGACGGAGAATCATTGATCGTATCATGAGTCTTTGCAGAAGGAGATGCCTTGCAGCCATAAACCAGGTGAAGTTTGTAACCAAATGAATCGCCAATAGTATCGTTACCAATAGCTGTTCTATAGCAGAAGCCAAATGGTTTACGGTTCTGCTGGCCAATTACAACACCAGTTGTTAATGATTCAGATCCATCGCACTGAGCGAATTGATCTGGATAAGTGTATGCTCTGATAGTTCCACCATATTCTTCTGCAGAGAACAGAGTAATGTAGTTGATATCATCCGCAAATAATTTTGTTGGTTCCGCACCGGATGGGTTCTCATCAAAGCCAAGCAAACCATTCCATGCGACACCTTCTGAATAAGCATTATTGCTATCAATCAGATATAAGACGGCATTTTTTGCACCAGTTTCGTAGAGTTTTTTGCCGAGCTCATCCCAAACTAATCTAGCCATTGTTTTCCTCCATTAATAATATAAATTAAATACGTCATGATAGAGATTATCCGAAATAAAACGACGATCATATGAACAATATGGAATCTCCAAAAACTTGTCTATATAATCGTCGTTATCAGGGTCTCTACCAATTAAAGTTACCGTGTAGCGATTATATCCTTTATAAGCCAAATCGTCTGCATGGTTAATCTCCCGTGTATCTCTTTCATAAACAACACACGGATATTTTAAAAGTTGCGATGCAGGAGGTTGAAAATAAACATTATTATTTCCGAGTATACCTCTAAATACAGGAGACAGATCTATCCGCTTCCTCGCCATTCCACAAACCTCCCAATTGCATAATTAACCTTGGGTACTGAACTTCGACATTTATTATTCTCCATTTAGTACCCATAAAGGTTACATATTTCATTCTGTAGAAATTTTCTCTGGCATATGGATCGGCGATAAAACTTATCTGATTCGAAATATCAAAGCCATCATTAATTTGACTCGTGTTTCCAGCAGATTTGGTATTCCGTAAAACATCACCATAGTATGAATGTTCAACGATATGCTCTGTCCATACGTCTGGGGCTGTTTCTTCACTAACCGCGAAGCCTATCTGTCCGTACCATTTCGCCATTTTGAAAATTCCTTTCTATAAAATACTATGTACTAGCTTAAATGCTGCTGGACTCAGAAGCAACCTTCAGAACGATTGCAGAATGAGGACGAACCAGAGCACCAGAGCAACGAGTTTCAATCAAATACTTCATCTTGTTGTAATCGATATCGAAATCGTCGAACAGAGATACTTCACCACCCTTATTCATACCAACGTTGTAATCCTGCAGGTCAAGAGCTACTGCATAGACGTCTTCAGGCATAACAGTTGCAGGAACCTTAACGACTCTGTCAACAGACATTGCGGAAGCGAGTTCATTCATACCCTTATAAAGTCTCTGACCGATCTTGTCTTCCATTAACAGCATGTCAGAAACGATGTCGGTTCTCACAAAAGCAGTAACATTACCAGAACCCTGATAATCATCAAGAGCCTTTACCATCTTATTCTGAATAGCATGAGCTAAAGTCTCGGAGTCAGCAACAGTTACTTCATAAGCCATAGCATACAGATTCTCTTCGGTATCCTTAACAACCGGAATGATGCACATTTCATCAATCTTATCTGCATCCGGAGCTGTTCTTCCGTCACCAAAGATGTATGCGCGAGCTCTTTCTTCATCCAGCTTGATGCGCATTTCTTTCTTGATCCAAGCAACCATATCAATATCAGTAATGTCGATCTGATCATCACGATCGAACTTCTGAAGCTTATAAATTGTAGTTGGATCTGCTTTTCTCTTTAAGAGCTTGAAGACTTCTTCAACTTTCTTAGTACCCTTGACATAACCTTTAGCCCTAGCTTCGGCCTGGGTAATATCTGCGAACATCATCTTAATCTTCGCAAATGGAGTCTTATGAACACCATTGTTAATAATATCAACCCATCCGTTTGGATTGGTATTGACAAATGGAACTTCGTTGCCATGTACGTTCTTGTATTCAGGATACAGATAGTCTAAATTCGTCACACTGTGAACAAGAACTTCCTGCGGATTTAAACCATGCTGTAAGAAAGCTTCCTTAACGGATCCATATCTCTTAGCATCCTGTAAAGCCGCGTATACTTCTTCTTCCATGCCATCATGCTGGAGAACATCTTCGTTATCAAATGCGTTATGTTTCATTTCTTCATCCTCTTCTTCTTCATCGTTAGAGCCAGCAGAAGCAAGAGCTTCGCCGACTAAGTATTCACAAACTTTTCTCTGCTCAGGTGTCATACTATCAAGAACATCCTGCACAGTCATATCGTCTTTTTTATCAGCCATTTTGTCCTCTCCTTTATCTGATTCTTTTTCTTTTGAAGTATCTGCATGCTCAAGTGTCTCTGATTCTTTTTCTTCTGAAGTATCAGCATGCCCAAGTGTCTCTGATTCTTTTTCTTCGCTAGTCTTTTCCGAATCTTCAACAATTTCGATAAAATCAGAATCATCACTATGCTCAAGAACGAGATCTTCTCCTGTATAAATTTCAGCGCCAATAGCTACAGGATCTTCATCAGCGCTATGAGCCATAACATACTCAATGGATGCTCCTGGATTTGCACCGGCAAGTACCAGGCTAACCTCACGGATAATACCATGCAAAACATCTCCATCAGCAGTTTGTTTCAATCCATTTGCATAGATTGACAAACTTCCAATATCACCATGCTGCATGATAGTTTTGATCCTTTGAGATTTCGGAAGGTCATTAAAATAGCCATACGCTTTAACACCGGCATCAACATTCTTTAGAACTGCGTGACCAAGCACATTATCCGGGTCGTTGTGCTGATGATTCCAGACTAGTGGAACCGTCATTCCGTCACAATCCTTAAAAGCGTTATGACGAATAGTCCTTCCATCGGAGCATTTCAAATCATTTTTTGTGGCCCAACCCCAAAAATCATAGTCTTTCTTAGCCATTTTGAATTTTCACTCCTTCATTAAATTTCAGACAATTTCAATTCACTCAAGCTCTTATCTTCAACCGTTTCCGCTGTTAATTGATCTTCTTGAGGATTTGTATTTTCTCCCTCAGAAGGTACTTCACTCATTTGATTCGCTTCGTTCGGATCAACAACGTTCGGGAACTGGCTTCCGTTTGACTGGTTAATGTTCTTGTTGCTAAGTTCATTAGCTCTAGGATCATCAACAGGCAACAATCCAACAACTTGTCTAAATTCATTCGAAGACATAATCTCATTACGAGTAAACTTATCTGCAAGTTCAGCAAGTTTAGATGTTGGAACAAGCTTGAATGGATCTCTAAAGAACGCTATTGATTGCTTTTGTGTTATTGCGGTCTTTGTAAGAAACTTTCGTCTCATTTCGTCTGCGATAGCCGAAACAATTGGCTCAACGGTCCGAGAATAATAGTTCATCATAGTCTGTTCATCTGCAGAACCATCTAAAATACCAGTAGTGATCCCTAACTGCCCGTATACGATGTTTGTCAGGTATTCAATACGTGCTAATAAATTGTTCTCCAAAGGACGATTCAACTGTGTGATTTTCTCTGTCGCATCAACATATGCAATACCGTATTTGCTTCCAGTAAGCTGCATTTCAATGTCTTTGCGACGCTGCTCAGCCTGTTGCCTCTTTGTTTCAGTTTTAACTAAATATGGAAGTTGGATAATCATATCTAACTTCCCAGATCCACTTTGTTCATCAACGACGTCCATCAACGTTAAAGTTCTGATAAGTCTCTGTAGCGTTGAGTTTGGTTCATTCATAATTGAATAAAGAGGATTTTCAACGATTGCAACGTTCTTCTTAGCAAACCAAATTTCTTGATGTCTACCAGTTCGATCGTTGTAAACGTTAATCTTTACATTGTCAGGCGCCCATTCTATAATCTTCCCAACCCGTAAAGACTGTATATCAAAAGATCCCTTATCGGGATCAATTGATGTATCGATTGGAACAATTGCTATAGTTCCTTCATCAAACATTGACATGACTGCATCTTGCATAAATGCCCTAGCAGTTTGGTCTTTGTTCGCAGAAATTGTTAAGCAATCGTTCAATGCCGAATCCATCTCGCTAATAAAGTACCCGTTTTTATCCAATTTCACATGCTTGAATTTAATCTGGGCAACGTCTAATGCGATTCGATTATAGATAGATGTGACTATCGTTCGTTCATTACCTCGAGATAATCTATAGCGATATGGATTATATGATGAATAGGAAATATCAGCGCGATCATCATCGTATTTCCAATAATAATCCTGAGTTGGATCCCTATTCATGAAGGCGTTCCATGCGTGGATTAGCCTATCGCTGAATTTTGGCATTAGAACTCAACCTCCTATCCTAGGTAATTCTTTACTGCATCTATAGATACATTCATAGATTTTGCAATATCAGCATAGTTTTTACCTTCGTTTTTCATTTCTGTTGCGCGTTTTCTTTGCTTATCAGAAAGTCCTTTATTTCCGTTATTATTGTTGTTATTCTTATTCTTATTGTTATTATTATTGTTATTGTTATTATTGTTATTATTGTTATCGCCAATCATGGTATCTACCAATGCATTCATGAATTTCTTTCCTGCATCGGCAGCAGCTGGAACTACAACTTTCTCAACCATAAGGTTCATAAATTGTTCACCCTTAGAAATAGGCTTTGGATCAAGATTATTAACCTGATTTCGTATATCAATGGCGTCTTTTTCAAGGCGCATTCTTTGAATATACTTTTCAAGTTGTTTATCAGTCATCTGTTTGATGTCCTTATTTCTTGGAGACTTCATTTTACGAGCTTCGGCTGCAGCTTTTAATTGTTTAACTTTTTTATCATAAGCTTTTCTCTCGGCTCTACTTCTCTTGATGTAGTTACCATTCCCATCGGTACGGTAACGACGTTTACCCTCGGCGGTCAGAGTTCCATCCGGATTCTGAAAGCGCCTAACACCCCATTTCATATTTAGGATCCCGTAATGGTAAAGCTCGTCTTTGTTTAAAAAATACGCCATTTTGAAATCCTCCTATTCTACTTTTTTATGTTTTTCATTTTCTTTCAGTAAGAGTTTCGTCAGGATTCTGATAACGCTTAATAATCCACTTCTGTCCTAAGATTCCGTGATGATAAAACTCATCATTATTTCTTTTTCGACTGTGATTTACCATACGCATAATCACCGATATCAATTAACCCATACAACGCAACATCTGCCATGTTTGCAAAAATACCGGCAACAGCCGCACTAGCGCGATCGGCACCTTTTGCAGTCAGGTCGTCATATACTTTTGTTCCAAAACCTCCTGCCAATGCGGACTTAAGGAACTGTTTACCAAGATGCTGAGTCTGGATTTTCTTATTTGTCTCTTTACTTTGCCAACTATAATTTGCCTCTGCTGCAGCAGTCCTAGCTTCACCCAATGTCTTTTTATAATCGCTCTTTAAAGACTTGCGCTCCTCATCGGTTTTGGCTTTTTTCTTCTTTTCTTTGTAAATTCCTTTAATTTCCTTTTTATCTTGTCTGTATCCCTTATTAAGATTTACAGCAAGTCTTTGACCTAATGATGTATTAGTTAATGCTCTACCAATATTGTTCAGAACTTTATCAGTTCTATAGCGTTCTTTGCCTTCAGACGTTAATGTTCCATCTGGATTCTGAAAACGGCGAATGCCCCATTTCTGGCCCAATACACCGTAATGCATTAATTCATCTTTATTTAATAAATATGCCATATAATCATCCATCCTCCATTTTGATTATTTCCTTGCGTCAATATCGGAAAGTCTAACCTGATACTGCCCATTAATGAACTGAGTGCCAGCATAAGTAGACTCTGGAGCGAACTTAGCTATCTTACGAGAATACTTATTGATTAAAGACTGAGCTTTACGAATCTTTGCTTGGCTCTTATTTGTGCTGTTCTGCATCTTATTAGCCTTTGCAGAAAGTTTTCCTGCTTTAGCAGATAGCTTCTGAGACTTGATTTCTAATTTGGTGCGTTTCTTATCACTAATAAACCAGCCATTAACGGCTTTGTTGTGTAGTTTAGCAGCTTTGTTCTGAAGTTTGTTTGCCTTGGCCAACTTCTTTTCTGCTCTGCGGTCTTTTCCAGCATTTCTATCGATACTCTTCTGGTATTTATCGATCTTACGCTGCTGTTTATCGATTTTACCAACTAATTTCGCATACCGTTTTTTACCCTCTTCTGTCAGAGAGCCATCTTCATTTTGGTATCTACGAATACCCCATTTCATGCCTTTAATGCCAGAATGGTATAATTCATAATTACCGCAAGACGTCATATAAAATTCCTGCATGCATACCTCCTCAAATAAAAAAGTCTCTTTGACGGAGACTTAACTGTTTGAATATAACTTAAGTTTTTCTTGTGGAATAATTTTTCCATTAACAAATTCTTTTCTAGAAATCATTAAAGGAAAAAATACGCAAACACTTTTATCTTTTTTATTGACGCCTATCAAACTATCATTGACATTCAAGTTTTCATGCAATCTATAGTCAAATACAAAATATGAATCATATTCGATTCCGTTAACTATTTTCTTGCCCTTAGTAGTTTTAAATTCTGACGCCAATTTAATTGCTTCTTTTAATTCCATATTTTCTCCTTTAACTATCTAAACTTCTTTGCATACTCTAAATCGTCTATCCAATCAGTCTCGATATGCTGATCTTCTAATACGTCTACAATATCTGGAATAATTCTCTCTAAATCGTCATAAGTAACGTATGTAGACCATCCTCCAATTGGGTAAATCGGTTCATTACGCTTCAATTCCCCGGTTTTAATCTTTTCGGTGTAGTCATTATACATATTCATATAAACCCAAGCAGCCTGTTCCATAAGGTCATTCTCGACTTTACCGCTATTAGCTATTTGAGCAGGACATGTAACATACGACATCCTAGATTTGTCGATTTCCAAATTGTCAGTTCGCATTGTATAAATAGCGCCACTATCAATATCAATATCAGACATTTCTTTAGTGTAATTCTTATTTAGCGCCTGGCTTCTCGAAATGTACTCTTCAATATCAGCTTCATGATTTGAATTTCCAGAGTATTTTTCAGTAGGCTGAGTATCGATAAAATGAACTTCACCGTTTACGATCTCATAATTGAAAATATGCCCACCATATGGATACCAACGGATTACTGTAAATCCACTTGAATCTTCACCATTTGATTCGGCAAGTAGTTGCTTTTTAAGTTCGTCCGCTAATTGTTTAGATAATTGACGATCTTTATTCTCATCTACAAATGGTTCATAATTTGGGTCTAGAGAATTATAAATGTTTGAGAAATCTGTAGCAGTGAACTCGCCACCTTTATAAAAGCTTTCGATTTCTTCATTCGTCATCCCACCATAAATATCAGGAATTGCTTTAACATCAAGCCCTTTCAGTCTTAAGTCGTATGAAATTGAGCATGAATAACAATTTGTCTGATAATAGGCATCTTCTTCATAGTTTGGATTAATCGTATCTCGATTTTGCTTTGGAGATAGTTTCTCTTTAATTCGTCTAAATAAAGGCTCTTTCGTCTTTTCTTCAGGCTTATCAATCTTTTGGTCTGGCTTATTAATAAGTTGATCGATTGTATCGACAGACTTTTTAGACAAACTTGAAATAAAATTCGAAATGTTTTTATAAACATCAGTTTTTCTAATGTCTCTTAATGCATGACGCGCTATTTTTGTAGCATGGTAAGCAATAAATCTTAATGCTTTATCAGGTCCGACAATAAGTCCTTCTGATTTTTTGTTATTATTCTTTGACAGATCGCCGAATATGTTTCTAGCATTTACAAATTTGTCATGTCTTTCATTTGTTTCTGCTAATCCTCTTTTTATAGAAGCTTTTGCATTCGTAACAAAAGTCGTAACTCGGTCCTTTAAATTATTAACTTTGGAAATACTAGAAGCTACTTTATTTTGGACTTTTTTACTCTTTTCTTCTGCTGTCTTTTTAACTGCAGTAAGGTTGACACTTAAATTTTTATTCTTACTAATAAAAGATTCAGCTTTTTTATAAAAGTCACTTACAGGTTTATTTGTTTCTTTCTTTGCTGTCTCTTTTTTATTTATGCCACTTAAAAAGTTTCGTCCAAGTTGCTTATAGTCTGTTCTTCCGCCAAAGTTTTTGGCTGTAGAATTTAAAAAGTAGCCTAACGATTTGAATTTGTTGGCTACTTGTGATGCTTTCATATAAGCGTCATATTCTTTTTTTGTATAGAAATACCTGTACTTAGGTTTCGAACGAGACCCAAGATTTATTCGCTGATAGTATTTGTGTTTTTCTTTTTCAGCTCCTAATTTAAGGCCCCAGTGGTATAGCTCTTTACTTTTTAGATACTCCATTTTGATAATCTCCTATCCTAAAGTAGTAGTATGACTAGTAACCTTAATACGACTCTTCTTTGACTTTTTCTTCTTTGACAGCTTTTGAATAAAACTAGCTCCTTTTGAAGCTGCTCTTTCAACGCCACGTTCAATCTTTCCTTTTGTCTTAAATACAGTAACTGAGCCATCGCTCGATTTAACCTGGATTTTATTTGAAAGCCAACTGTTACCATTACTAGTAACTTCTTTGTATCTAGTAATACCGCCGTTTCTTTCAACTTTTACATATTCTTTTGTTGTTGGACGCAAATCAGTAGTTGGAGTTCTAAGCTGATTCGTCGTTCCTTTGTAAATATAAATCCACTTACCATTTCTCAAAAATTTGTCAATATATTTATGATTGGTCCATGAAGAACCTTTAGCCGCATGGGCTAATTCTTTTGATCTATATAATTCATATCCCATAGTGGCCTCCTGTTATATAATGTTATAGAGGTGAATAATATGAAAATTACTCAGATTTACTGTCCTAGTTGTGGCGGTTCAATTAAAGGTGACTTAACAAAAGATAGTGTAATCTGTCCTTTTTGTGGAACGCAGCTTGCTATCGATCATGAAAAGAAAGAAATTAGTATAAACCAAAATATTAATAAGAATATTTCTATTAGCAAGAATCAAACAAAACGAATAATTAATGAAGCTGAAATAATTCGTGCAAAAACAGAAAATACAAAAGCAAAATCAAATGCAATCTCTGAAATAGCAGCAATTATAGCCTTAATAATCTTAACGCTGTTAGCATTTTTAATGATGATTTTAGTTTATTAATACATTTAAAAGCTATCCTTATTATGCTTAAACGCTACAAACGCATCCAACATTGCTGCAACACAGTCTATCTTCTGTTCTGAACGTTTCTTATAGAGTTTACGATTTCCGTTCGTATCTTCAAGAGTAATACAATTACCCATGGCGAAATTCATGATTTGCTCGTCAAATAGCAAAAGTCTCTCTTCAGAGAGCTTTTTTAATTCTCCCAATGGAACCGATTCTGTTCTAGCACCCTGAATTACTTTCTCTACACCAAAAGGTCCTCGTTCTGTTGCCCAACGTTCTACAAATTCTTTTGCATTATATGGGTCATAGCCAAAGCAATTTACATCATACTGATGCGCATCGATAAAGCGATCAAGATCGTCATAGACGTTCATCATATCGAGTATCGCTCCGTCCATTACAACAAGACTTCCTTCACAGATAAACTCATCGTATTTGCTCTTTAAAGCAGAAGGCAATTTCTGATAAGTAAAAGCGCTAATATAGTTTCTTGTCTTAATGCCAAAAGATCCACCACGTAGAGGAAACATGAAGGTAAATGCACAAAAGTCATCCCCTTGAGATAAATCCCCACCCATAGCGCATTGCATTTTGTCAAATGACCGATATGGATGCGGCAGCGTTTCCTCATATGGGAAATAATAAGTATAGCCTTCAAGCGGAATACCAAATCTCTTTGCAAGAATATCATTCCTATTTGCCGGAGATTTCTCAGCTCTTTCCTTGTCTAATTGGTAAGTCTCATAGCTAACTGTGATTCCGATGTTTGGATTTGCTTTAACCCACATAGCCGGGTTTTCTACTTCCTCGATCGAATCTAAACGATAATACCAAATCGATACTCTTGGGTTTATATAGTCACCCTTAAGTATGTCAATAAGCTCCATTTTGATTGTGTCACCAGGACCATTACGAACTGTGCCCTCTGAAGAAGTCGCAACGATCAAATAGTCATTTACCTCTTCAATACCGCCTTGCTCCTTAGTGCAAGACTGCTCTATTGCGCCAATAACATCTTCCCTGGTATCACCGGAAAGCCATTCATCGACAGTAGCAATCTTAACTCGATAGCCTTGTAGCTTGTCTCGGCTCATTGGTTTGACTTCGATTGTGGATCCAGTAATGAAGTTCTGAATGCCCTTCTTGGTAGAGGCTAGCTTCACTCGATCTGCTCGATTACCGGTTGTGTTTTGAAGTGAACCGTATGTCATAAATTTAAACATAGGTCCTTTAGATCTATTAATTGCTGTTCGTAATGGCGAAAGTACTTCATCCGCCTGAGCCATTGTTGGAGCCGTAACTGTTTGTCCATTAGAGCTACGATCACATATTAAAAAGTATGCTTGCAAGAATGCAGCATACATTGATTTTGCGGCGCCTCTGGCAATAATTAAAAATTGCTTTGTGATTAACCGTTTTTTAAACATTTTATTAACATAATGCCCACCTCGACCATTTGGATCTGGGATGTATACACTACGTTCAATAAAGTAATACCATCCGAAGATTTCTTCCGCCCAAAGTTTAAATGATTCAAGCATTTTCACATCGCCGCCGTTAGTGAGAGTTAACTCATTCTCGCAAAAAGCGACAAAACCATTCATTGCATCTTTGTCGTAATAAACTCCGGGGTTTTTAATAAGCTCATCAATACGGTTCATTTCCATAGCGATGTACTTATTAATTGGTGTCTCTCCTCTCATTACAGATTCTCTAAACTGGCCGTAATATATCGGTACGGCAGTATTAGATAGTGACATTGGCTAGATCTCCCCTATCTCTCCAACATAATTTTGTGTAATAAAGCCTCTCCATTCAAGCTCGTCTATCGACTCTTTTAAGGCGGTAGCAAGAGCAGAAGAGGTTGGCGGATCAAAAATAGATTTAGTTTTTAATCCAGCCCAAGTAATGAGAGTTCTTAAATTTATTGGCTGACCTTTAATTAAAATGTCTGACCATTTCGATGTATTGTCCTTGATCGTATGCGGTTCATCTGATAACCCTTCTTGGTAGACAATGAATAATACTGCATTCACTGCAATAATTAGATCTCTATCGAAATCCGTGTTTCTTCGGTCAATGCCAATAACATCTTTGATCGAATCTAAAATACTTTGATCCATGACTACCTCCTCCAAGGACATGTATCATTCGGAGAACGCTCATCCAAAGTAAAATTGATGATGTCATTCTCAAACCCGTAATGAATCAGATTATGGGTTTCTAATTTCGTAGTAATTAAATTATTTGGATCGAACACAATAGGATCTCGATTTAAAACATCCTCGATGGTAATCGGGTTAATGTGATGAACGAGAATACCTTTGTAAATATCGTATCCGTTACAAGCTAAGTCGCATCCATGATCACGAAGAATAATTCTATTTCTGGTTGATCTCCATTCTTGGCATTTATAAAGAACTTGGTTTAAATGTCTCTCATATCCAAATGTTTCTTCAGCAACATTTCCATGAAGCATCAAATATAATAATCGTTCTTTAAAACCTTCAATAGTAATCAGCTCATCGTAAGATCTAGAATGGTTCGATTTCGTCGTTATCATCGTCAGATGAATTTCCTGTGTAAATTCCGAATGCTTGCATCGCTGCTGCAAACAGTTCCTCAGAATGTTTAGCGGACTTAAGAGCTTCTGTCTTTGCTACAAGAAGTTCATTCTCTTTTCTTAGTTTCTCCAGCTCTAATTTCGACTTTGTTGATCCCAATCTGAGAAAGTGGACCAATTCTTGTGAAGAAGCTGTATGGTTTCTAATTCTATATTCGACTTCATCTGCTGCCAAAGCAATCAATTGATTCTCTCGGCCTTCTTCTGTCTCAGCTGGACGGAGTTTTGGTACAGTTTCGTCGGTGACTATACGCTTTTTAGCCATGATCTCACTTCCTTTCCCTATGGTTCTTCTATAGTTTGACTATACTTTAGTGTCATTTATGAGGCATTAAATACTAGGAGAGTTGATGCCTCGAATACAAAAACGAAGACACCTCGTGCGAAAGGAGAGTAGAGCCCTAACACGGTACTTAATACCTCGTAAATAACGCTAAAGAGTACCATG
>AUXO017187017.1_pt1 | contig 12576 bp, 30 predicted proteins | sample 768731 | NCBI WGS metagenome assembly AUXO01 (sample SAMN02715735, study PRJNA202380) | gut metagenome | biome: sheep rumen | host: Ovis aries | place: New Zealand: Palmerston North | reverse complement strand
TTTATAGTACAGTCTTTCTTAAACTTTTCTGGTGCTTTCTTTTCAATTTCAGCAAGTTCATCATTTGATAATTGGTGATAGCTTTCCTTAAACCACATTTCAGGTTCTTCGAAAACTTGAGCTATTAAGCCTTCATTATAAGTGCCAATTACTGCCCATGGATAATAGCCCATTTCATTCATATCGGTCCAGTTTTCAGTAACTGCTTTTATTGCTTTTTTCTTAGACCTATAAAAACCCCAAGAACGTGTATCCTCTGTTTCGAACTCTTGACCATTAGAAGAGGTCTCTTTTACACGTCTAACAGTAGCAATAAAATAATATCTTTTTTCAGGAAATAGTTTTTGTTTTATTTTTCTAAAAAATTTATTCATAATAAATATAATAGCTCTATTTCCAATAGACTGCTACTCGGCACTTTCTAAAGATATCATATTTTGCATATCTTGTAATATCTTGAGCAGCTCCCCAAGTATCACCATTTTTTATAGGACTTAAATCAAAATATGAACAATAAGTTTTTTCTGGAATAATATTTAATAATGCTAAACCTTCATGACAAGCTAATACATCATGCAATCTTTTACCATCATCAAATTTATATTCTTCTTTAAGATCATAAAAGAAATCTGTTGCCCATAAATCTTTAATAGTATTTTTTTCATCATGACATAAATGTTTTCCAATTAAGAAAATCTGTCCAATACTATTATCTGATGACGATAAAACTTTCTCAGTAGCTTTTATGTCAAGGTTAAAATTGTAAGTTTTAACAAATTCTTTACCCTTAAATTTTGGCAATTGTTCTGAAGGGTCTATTATGTTTCTACCAACAAAGCCGCCATTCATAACAAGAGCTCTTAGATATTCACCTTTACCAATAAACTCAGCTACTTTTGTAAGTGCACCTCCACAAAATACTATTTTCGTGCCTGACTGTATTTCTGGAAAAATAGTAATTCCTTTACTAGTAAACTTACTTAAACGCTGCTTACCCTCTTCTGTAATTGGTAAAGGGTCACATACAATATATGCAAGAGCATCATATTTATGAAGATATTCAATTGCAATTACATCATCTATATCCTGGTCTAAATCCGCAATATAAGCTACTTTAGTTTCCATCTTTTGTGTGCTCCCAAATTGTATTTATAGTTATGGTAACTAAACTACCTAAAATAAGATTTATAATTACAGCTTTATAATCCTGAACTTTAATAGCATTCATAACCCATTCGCAGGTTGCTTCTACCGGGATAGCTGTAAAAATTGCTCTAAAAATGGTATTAAGTTTATTATTAATTTTTTTAACTTCTTTTTTCTGTAGTTCAATCATATTATATTACCTTTATTAAAAATATTCAAATTGTACTTTATCACCATTATCATCTTTTTCTTCTAAGTCTTCTGGAATTTCATCCCAAACCGTCCAATCAAATAAATACTTCATTGTTTCTTTCGGCACCATCCAGCTATTTTCTATTTTATTATTATTCATGGCTTTTAATAAAGCATCTTGATTTTCTTTTGTAAGAGTTACATTCACCCAATTATTATTTTCAAAATTAAGCTTTTCAAAATCTTCCGGTGCGCCCTTAACTTCAAATGCATCATGGGTATCATAATTCATAAGTCTGATTTTAATTTTTGAATAAATTTTCTTTGGCTTTACTAATTTAATCTCTTTTTCATTAAAATAATTCATAATTCTTCCTATATTTATTATAATATGTATATAAAAAAAGCCAAGCATAAAGCTTGGCTATATTTTAACTTACAAAGTCCCTAGGGTCTACTTCAAAAATTTTACATAACTTAAATACAAATTGCATTGCACTTTTTCGTGCATCTTCATCATACTCTGGATTACTAAAAGCAGAAGCTAATACATAAATAATTTTGGTATAGTCTTCCTTTGATAATAAATCCTTATGCCAAATTGCACCATTTACAAAAGCATCTTCAACTAGTGGAGCTAATCCAGCATCTTGAGTTTTTGTTTTTGCATACGCTTTAGCAGCTACTAAAAAAGGGTCTGAATTTTCATCATTGTATTTTTTAATTAAGTCTTGAATATTATTAAATTGTTCTTCTGTAAAATTATCAGAATCAATTGTTATTTTTGACATTAGACTACCTCTAATTCTTCTGAGCTAACATAACCATTATCAAGACGTACAGTTACATCATAACAAGAATCTTTACTATCTCTATAAATACCATGCATATAAGCTACACAGTCACTCCAGCCTTTATAACTATCCGGAATTTTAACTGTACTAATTTCTACCATATCGCTTGTTTCATCATTTTGATGCCAGACATCCAAATTTCTATATTTAAAACCAAATCCATCTTTATATGACTTAGAAAGGGATATAATAATATTATGTATCTTATTATCATCATCAAAATATGTATACATAATTTGCTCATCTCTATCTTTGAGAAATGTTAGAGTAAATACTAATGTCAATGGATCTGTTTTTCTAGCATGTGAAATATTTGCTTTTAATTCCTTTTTAGGAATTTTACGCTTAATTGTTTTATAAAAAGGCATATTTGATGTAGAGATAAATGGTAAAAATGGGCTATATGCCATTTCTGGCTCAGCTGTATTAGACTTACCATAAACTAAAAGCTGGCCTTCTGGTATCAACTTATCCGTTTTAACTGGTACAGAAAACTCACCAAGTGTATTCTTAAAATAATACTTTCCATCTTTGTATTTATCAGAAGGCATTACCTCAAAATATTTAAGCGTTTTTGGATTAATAAAAATCGCATCACCCTCGACGGATCCAATTGGTCTATCTATATTATCATTATCGTATTTTTTTATAATATCTTCTATATTTTCCATTTAAATGGGTAGAGAAAATACTCTACTTCCTCCAAAAATATTTTTATATGTAAAAACAATGTTAAAACCAGAAATTCTAAATATACACCCAGCGATAAGGCATATATTACAAATCTGATTATGTACAAAATCATAAGGTACAAATCCGGAAAGTGATAAAAGCATTAATGTTGCAGATATATAAAATGTCATTAAAATGCAACTCCTATGTATAATTGAGACCAATCAAATTCTGGTAGGTTAGTCCAATTAATCATCCAAGCTGTCTTAAACATTTTGCCTACGTTAATGGTCTTAAATAAGCCCTTTTGTATAGGGTCTTTTTGTGGTATATAAAGAAAATTGTCTTTATCTTTAGATGTAAGCCTATTTATAATAGAAACGGCATCAGTAAAATATTCATTCCATTTGCCATCTGATTTTTTACCAGCACTAAGACAAATAGCGTATTTCTTTAAGTCAAATACTTGCGCTACAAAAAGTACTTGAAATTTATTTTCTTCGCAACCTGTAATAGCAAACTTAGCTCTATTTATAATATCTTCATCCTCTACAAGAGTCCAATCTTCATTACAGAGTTCTTTTCCCTTTCTTACTATAAACTTCTCAAGTTCAGATTTAATCATTTATTCTTCCGGAACGCCTTTTGTGCAGTTTGGGTAGTCTCTTGACTGGCCCTCTGGTGGATTTATAGGTCTTACATAAAATGAATAAGAATCATCCCTAAACTTTATATCAATAGTATATTCTGGCTGGTCTTTTATAGCCTCTTTAATAGTTTTACTGATTTCATTTTTATCGGTATTATTACTATAACCAAATTGTACGTCTCTAGCGCCATCTATAACACAAAAACCACTACCATACCTAGTACCCGCTAAGCCCTTCTCTTTAAGAGCATCTTCTACTTTATATGATACCTCTAATATTCCCACTTTAGTCTCCTTAAACTTTAATAGTCTGACCACCTATTCCATTTATTATATACTTGCTTGCTTCAATCACATTTTCAAATTGTCGTTCTCTATTAACAAAAAATGTTTCACTTGGGTCTACTACTCCATAAGATTTATGAGAGAAATCATTATTAAGTAAAATAATATAAAAAATAATTGGATGATTTTTTACTTGAATTCTAACTTCTGAACAATTTGCATTAGGATATACTGAGATATCATCTGACCGAACAATCTCAAATGGAATATTATATTTTAAAAATTTTGATGAAATAAAATCTATTGCGGAGAAAATACTTTCAGTTAAAATTGTACTTTTCTTTAAGAACTCTAATCTTTCTTTTTTCTCTTTCTCCACATCAATCATATTTTATTCCTCAATTAATTTACTAATCTTATCTTTATATTCTGTAATTTCTTCTAAATAATCTTCTTTAGAAATTTCTTTTATTTCCCATGATGGAATACAGCTAGCATCAAAAGAAGCTGTTTGGCACAGTGTAGTATCATAATACATCATTGTAATAAGCTCTTTAACTATATTACTGAAAAAAACTAATCCATCACTACGCAATGTAGGCTTATTTATACAATGATAATAGAATCTTTGACAAGACGCAAAATAAACTTCATAATATTTTCCAGGCTCAAATTTATTTAATAAGTCTTCAGATGTTTTAGCAAGAATCTGTCGTTTAAGGTCATCCCTTGTTTTTTCAACTTCTCTTAATTTATCTTGTAATTCTTGTAATTCTTTATTCATACTAATTCTCCGAGTTTTGATCCTCAAAAATTTTTTTAGCTAAATCTTCAAAATGAATAATATCTCTATAATGATTAATAATTTCAAAAGCTTGTTCTAAAGTTTTACAATAAATTGGTGATAAAGCATCTCCACCCGTGCCTTCGCTAAATGTAACATTCCAACGTAATAAAAGGCCATTACCTACATGCTCCGGCTTAATAAGAACTACCCAATCCATAAAGCCTGCCCACAATTCATTATCATGAACAGTAAATCTACAATTCTTGTCGATCGTCTGCATTTTTTCTCCGTCTATAATCTACTATTAAAGTAACAATTATACAGACAACTACGCAGCCAAGCCCTATAAAAATCCATTCTAAGTCGACCTTCATTATGACTGGTCCTGCAAATCTGGATGAATATAGGGAATAGCAAAAGTTTGATTTTTATCAATAGACTGATACATTTCCCAAGCTTCTTTATACTGACTATATGGCATTGCAATAACCGCACTGTTAATAATCATTAGAGACTGTTTTGATTTAATATCTGTACAAAGAACTACAATATCTTTGTTACTTGCTTTTGCATAGCCAAGTTCCCAAGCTGTTCCCGTACCACCCGCAAACTTAAACCCACGATAAATACATACAATAACTTCAGCTTTATTTAGCTCTGCAATATCATTATCGTATACTTTTTTTGCCCATTCCTGGTTAGAAATATCCCAAGCATTTGGAATCTTAAGCTCCATTGGTGAATATACTTCATTTCCAATACTACGAAGATAATCAACTACTCTTGTGATTTCTTCTTTACACTCTGGTGTATGTAATGGAGACGCAATATAAATTTTCATAAATTATCCTTCCTTCTTTGGCCAAAAACCTAAAGATTTTAATGTATCTTCCATATCTATATCTGAATAATATCTTTTCCAAGTTTCATAAGCATTCAATGGTTTTTCTGGCTTTGTAAAACGAGCAGATTCCCAGTCGATTGCTGCTTCTACCTGATTTTTAATAAATCTTCCAGCAGGTTGAACCTTAGACCATTTATATGTTCCTTCATCATAATAAATTCTAAGATGTTTCATATGAGCATGATGATTTGAAAACTTACGATGGAGCTTAGTTGCAATTTTATCACCAAATAAAAAAATGTTGATCATCTTAACAAAATCATGAAAAGGAAATGAATATCCTAATTCTTTTGCAATTCTTTGAACTTCTTTGCGATGATTAATAGTATTTCTAATTTCAATAAATCTGTTCATACTTTTATAATATGTTAAGAGAATATTAATAGTCTATATTTTAAAAAATAAAAGCCAGTAACTTTACTTACTGGCTTTACTAAAGTCCTTAATTACGATAATATCTTTGATAATTGATCAATCTCTTCTTCTGTAAGAAGTTTATCATCCAATGTTTCTTTTTTATCAGAATCAATACCACAAAGCATAGAAAGATTTATAAGAGTTGTTCTCTTTTCTGCGCTACATACATCTTCGCATCTATCTGGGAACGCAATACACTTTGCTCTATCCTCTGGTGTACAATCCCAAGTAACTTTAACATAATCATTATGTGGCAACTTTTTAGCATCTTGTGGATTAGTAATACAGTCACTAATAAAACTAATAAAGGTCTCAGTCTCAATAATTTTAGCAACTTCTTCTTCTGAAATATCAACTGCAGTTATACCACAATCAGTACAAGCCTGATTATAAACTTTCCACAAAAGGTCTTTTACAGTAAGTTTTTCAAAATCCTTTGAAGATTTAAGATAAGTATAAAAAGCATTAAAATGCTTCATTCTTTCTGCTGCATCACTCAAGTTCATATATTACTCCTTTAGCAATTCAAAGAAAGTATCTTTTACTATGCTAATAATTTCTTGCGCTGACATATTTGGATTTATGCTATTAGAAATTTTATTTTGTGCTTTCATAAGAGCTGTTTTCCAACCTACCCTATAATACTCTTCACAACCACAATTTACTTCTAAGCGTTCTATTTCATCATCGAAGACCTTAAACTCTCGTTTACAAACTTCATTCATTTTAGTCCTCCATAAGACCAATATATCTTAAAAACTCTTTTTCAAGATCATAAGAGGTCTCTGTACCAATTGGTGCTCGTCCAAGATTTTCTGCAAGAAGTTTATTATTTTCAAAAGTAATTTTAATAAGATACGGTGGTTGCCAATCACCTCCAACATAAAGGCCCAATTCAATCTTATTGTCGGAGACTTCAAACTTAGTAAACCCTACATTTTCACAGTCGAGTTCCTCTTTATCTCCAGGCTCATACGTTTCGTGTCCAACTGTAGCCTCTATAAAATCATCAAAAGATAAGCCTTTTTTAAAATTTTCATAATCTTCATCATCAGGATGAGCTAAATAGTTATCATAATCTTCTTTTACAAAATCAATTGTTGGCCACCCTTCTACATTTTGAAAACCATATCTTTCATAGCCCCAATCGCCTATTACTTCAATATCTTTTAATGCCTTCTTGAAACTTTCTTTTAAATCCATTATTTTCCTCATATATTAAGCTTTATCCCAGCCAATTTCTTTATAGAAACTTTCACCATTTTCTAATTCTGTTTTAGTAAAAAGATGATCAAAAATAATTTCATCTTTAGAAACTTGTATTCTAACACTATCTACATTATGACGTTTAGCATAATCAACAGCTTGTAATAAAGCGCTTTTTTCTAAATTTGCTAATTTTTCATCTTCTGTAAGTTCTCTCGATTTTACAAAAGTAATTTTACCGCCAGAAAAATATTTTGTAAGTATATTTTCATTAACTGTAGGATTATCCGGCATATAATCTCCTAATCTTTTCAAAAAACCATGTAAAACAAGAACAAACCAATATTATTGTAGACAAAACCATAAATAATGGACAGAAAATAATATATGGCAAGCCTGTACAAATATCATATTTCTTTATTCTACTATCATAAAAGCATGATTTCAAAATGCCCTTAAATGAAATATCAACAGCAGCTATAAGATTATTAGAAGCCCAAGTTTCTATAATAAATAAAAAAAATGATATAGCATATAATACCAAAGCAAATACTACAAAAAGCCACTGATGGCCATTTAAGCAAAAATTGATAAAATTTTTACAAAATTCCATATTTATTCCAAATTCTTTGGTTTTCTCCAAAGGTCAAACCATCGGTCCATATTATCAGAAAATTTTAATGAATGAAAAGTATACTTACTCTTAAGCTCAGCTATTTCATCAGCATGATTAGAATTAAGATACTCTACTCTCGCAGCAAAGGCTTTTTTCTCATCATAATTACCATTTTCATCAATAAATATATTGTCCATTTTTACTACCTAATCTCTGGCCTTAAAATTACTACCATTCTTACAATTTCCACAATCATTTGTAGAAAAACCACCACCAATCAGCATTATAGCACTTAATTGTTTTGAGGCTAAATGTTTACAATTTTTACAAGTTTTATCCCTTGCCATTGCATCCGTAACTTTTAAAGCTACATTAGATAATCGCTTAACAAGTTCTTCATCCATGTTTTTACTCCGAATCATCAAATTTAAAATAACTATCTATTCTAGAACCAAGTCTATTTTTTTCTTCATTTGTGAGATACTTCGCATTCTTTTCTACAAAGTCTCTAAAAGCATAATAGTCTGGAAAACAATTTTTAAATATTTCTACTAATTTTTCAGCTTCTTCTAAATGAGCAATTTCATCTTTTAAAGCCTCTAAAGCCTTTAATTCCATCATCTTACCTCAATCTCTGGTACAAAATAAAGATTATCTTCTATATCTGACATCAAATCGTGTAAGCCTATAAAATCATTTCCATCATAAATATGCATTTTTGCTTTTTCCAAATCTTCAAAATACATATCATTTGCCAATTCAATTTTTACTCTATCACCAAAATGAGATGTAAAATTAAGACCTGGCTGGCTATAACATCCATTTTTATGTTTAAGGAAATCTTCTTTATCAAATCCAAAATGAGAACATACTTCTGAAATAATAATATTTACAAGTTCTTCATGTTGCTCTTCAGTATTATATAAAAATAAAAATGTCATATTACTCCATATTATTCAACTTCTACTTGTTTAATACAAAAAGAAAATTTTGCTGGAAATTTTTCTTTACAATTCCAGTCTGTTACACTTCCTTCACGCTTAATTCTTTTTGCAAGAATTATACGAGATTCTTCTCCAATTGTTTTTGAGCAATTTTTAAAATATATTTTCATATGATTTTCTTCCCATGGAATAGAGCTTTCTACAAAATTAACTGCTCTATTAAATCCTTCTTCGCTATCCTCAAAAACTCTTGTTTCATTATTTGGGAATTCTGTCCAATCATCCTCAACATGTGCTAGAAGTACTGTCATAATATTCACTTATCCTAATTAAAACCTTATTATAATATGTTCTTAGCTTTTTAGAGGCACAATTTGTCACTACCCAAGCTAGCCAATCTGCAATTGATTCTAAATCCTCATTAGAAAACTTTTTATTATCCAATTTTCTTTCTATAAACTTAGCTCTAATAGGTTCTACTATATAATATTTAATATAGCCCGAACAAATATAAGGTATCATTATAATCATATAAATTGCACATATAATAAACATTATATTAAAAAATGTTGGGCATAAATTATATAGGTATGTAGCTGGCTTGTCTATCATTACTTTGCCTCTTAAATTAAACTTGCACGAGCGCTAACACAAATATTTGGATTATTCTTAACATTTGTAGTATTGTTATTATTCATTTCTAAGTTCATTATAGAAGCACTTCCAAGTTCTACGGTATTCTCTTTTGAGCCATTTGAAATAAGAACATATCCACCATTCATACCAACAACGGTCCAAGGATTTTTTTCAATAACTTCTTTATTATTTTCCGCCCATTCTTTTGCAGTTTTATTTAAGGTATAATTATCAATTGTTTTTGTTTCGTCATGCTCTCCAAACCAAAGGTGACTAAAAGGATTTGTTTCCTTAAACATTTGGTCAGGTGTTAGTCCATAATTTTGAAGCCAATCTATAAGTTCATCACCTTTAAGCTTTGCTATAATATAATGGGTTTTCTTTGTGGTATAATGCGTTGTTCCATTATATCCATAATCTGTTCCTTCATGGTTTTCTTTAAATTCCCACTTAAAAACATATTCTCCAGTTAACTCAATAAATCTTACCATTTTAAAATCCTCTATTCTTATAAAGTTTTTAAGTAAGCTACATATTCCAACGTTCTAGACTTTCCTAACTTATATTCATCATGCCCAAGAGAAACTGTATAAGGAAAATTATTAATATGACCCCTAAGATTTACTAAAAACTCATGATGTGGAACACCATATTTATTCATAAAGTCCATTGTAAATTTAAAACCTCTAGAGTATATCATATCATAGATATCCTCTCTAGTTATACCCGTAGTTCCAAAACCTTTTAATTTTTCACAATAGTATCCTACAGGACCATATCCATTATAATGCTCAAAACGCCAAGGGTCATTTAATTTTTCATCATTAAAAGTATGCGTTTCTATACAACAAAGCCAATCAACTTCTCTTTTTATAAAATCTATTACATCTGAATCATCTAATAATTTATAATCCTGCTCAGCATTAAAAACACTTACTAGCTCTTTTTCATTTGTAACTGCAAAGCCTGCTAATTTATTTTTAACTCTATAACAGTCACTATCTGAAAAATCGGTTTTATAGCCTACAAATTCTTTATATTTTAATTTTGGGTAAGCTTCATCAAAAAGTTTCTTAAATTCTTCAGAGGATATTTTTAATAATTCCATAACTACTTCCCAGATTTAATTTCTTTAGCAATAATATTTATTTTAACAAGTTTACCTTTATTACCTTTTAACTGATTTTCAGCAGTCCATTGAGGTTGTACACAATCCATATTAAACTGAGGTCCTTTAACCCAATTATCTGTAAAAAAATTCCAGTATTCTATATCATCTTTTGTTTCATTTTTTATTGCGTATAAATCAAAATTCCATTTTTTCATTTTAATTACCTATTTATTATACCAATTTATACCAATAAGCTGATATTCATTTGTACTATATTTTTCTATCATTTGTGTTACATAATCATCCCAGTCATATTCATAATCTTCATTATCAGAAAAATTAAAATCGGATAATTTAATTGATATCTCTCTAAGACTTAAATCTTTCTTATTTACAGCAACTCCAACTCCAAAGCCATCGTCATCTGTAATGTATTTACTGCTCACATCACTAATAAAATCCTTAATAGACATAAAAATCCAAGGGTCTGCAAGGTCTGACAAAAAATCTTTTACATCTTGACTAAGCTTATTTCTTTTATCTCTTGAGGATTTTTTATTTTCAATTTTATTCTTATTTTCAGATTTCTTTTCTATTCTAGTTATAATAAAAATAATTATCCAAGCTAATACAAACCCAATAAGGTATCCTATTGAGCCCGCTATATCGCGTGGTACCGGCGCTACTACCATTTTAAGATCTCCTTTTAATAAATTTCCGATAGCTCAATTAAAGCTTCAGGCTTTTTATCCATAGCATACCAATATGAAGCATATGCGAGAAGTAAATCTGGTAATTCTTCATAATGGTCCTGAGGATTTGGTATATCGGTAATACCCTCGTATGAATTTTCAAACTTAGCATTTTCATCTTTACTAACATTCATTCTAACAGTAGAATAGCCATTATCAAAATCAAAAACTTTTACAGTTTTATCCTCAAGAAGCTTATCAACTGCGCAAATTTTCCATGCTCCCTCGCCTGCTTCCGGATAGCCTACACCAAAAATAGGATGGTCCATTTCAAATGTGTCTTTCTTTGCTGGATATTTCTGTCGGTATGCAGTCCACCATTCCTTGAGATAATCCCATTCGTCAAACGACATTGTAAAAGACTCATGATGTGTTCCATCAGCGTCGCCAAACATTACATCTGCATCAATAGAAATTGTTGTAAACGACTGTTTTGAATACTGCTCAAGGAAGGAATTTTTGAATTCATCTAGCAAACCTTTATTTTTGATAAAATCTAATAATTCATCTGGTGTACAGTAAAGAATTTCATCTAAACGAGACCGCGCAATAGACAGCTTTTCTTCAGCAGAAGGCTCTACATTCTTTTTAGGTGCACGGGGCTTTACAGATTTGTATTCATCCTCATAAGTAACATTTTTATTCCACAAACTACCAAATTCAGTATTTTCAACAAAGTCATCTACAATTTCAATAAAGTCATCAAAAATCTCTTTTGGATCTGTAAAGTCCTCGAAGAAAATACGGATTTTTGAGTCCATTTCTTTCAAATCGTCCGCATCTTTATCACCATACCAATGATACTCATCATTACATCCTGGGTAAAGACAGTCATTATATCCACGAGGGTAAAGATAACAAATTTCTTTTCCAAGCTTCTTTTCAAGAACGCGCAATAACTGAAAGGTAATGAATGTTGAGAAAGTTTTTGTATGGTCGTAACCAATTGAGTTATGGTATTCAGTATGGTCCTTAAAATCAGTTATGCCCTGTGTTTTTAGATATTTTTCCAATTCTTTAAGTTCATTGATACATTTATATTCTGGCTCCGGATAACCTTTTCCTGGTTTAGCTAAAACTTGATGCCAAGAAATTCTCCAAACTGGTTTTGAATAAGCAAGCTCATACCATTCTCGTACTTTTCCAGTATCCCAATCTCTATCACACTTTCTTACCATAAAATTTTTAACAATAGATGGGTCTTTTTCAAAAGTATGAATGTCTACATAAGGCAATTTCTTTTTCTTAAGAGTGGCTAAATCAACCAGCTCACTCTGGTCATTATATTCTTTCATTATTTATCCTTTTTATTTTTTCTACTTTCAGATACTTCTTCTTCATACCTGTCTAATAATGCTAATGTATCTGCTAATGTTGCTATTGCTCCTGCAAGTTTTCTTGCCTT
>AUXO015962354.1_pt1 | contig 12576 bp, 12 predicted proteins | sample 768731 | NCBI WGS metagenome assembly AUXO01 (sample SAMN02715735, study PRJNA202380) | gut metagenome | biome: sheep rumen | host: Ovis aries | place: New Zealand: Palmerston North | reverse complement strand
AATACTAACTTTGAAGAGTGGTATTTACAAAATCCAGATAAATCTATATTTGACTTTGAATTTAGTTTTGATAAACAAGCAATAGGTGGAACTAGTTTTGATGAAGCAAAATTAATGAATCTATGTAAAACATACTTCTCAAGAAAAAAAGGAGAAGAAGTATATGAAGAAACACTTAAATGGGCATTAAAACATGATAGTGAATATGCACAAACTTTAATAGCAAATAAAGAAGATATGATTAAATTCTTAAATATAGAAAAAGATGGACCACGTCCAAGAAAAGATATCTCAAAATATTCTGATGTTAAAGAAGAATTTAGTTATGCAATAGATTCTATATTTGAAAAAGAAAACTATTCAAAAAATGAATCAGAAAAAGAATATGATATAGATTTAATTTTAGATTATGTAAATAATTACTTAGAATTAGATACTACTAATGAAGAATGGTTTAATAATATTAAAGAATTTGCTACTAATAATGGTTATGCAGCTAGTCCTAAAGACTATAAAAATGATCCAGATAAATATAAAGGACATGTAGGAGATATATGTGAAGCAATAAGAGTTATGGTAACAGGAAGACTTAAATCTCCAGATTTATTTAGTATTATGAAAATATTAGGTAAAGAAAGAATAATTAAAAGAATAGAATTATATAGAAGTAAGCATTAAGCTTACTTTTTTTATTTTAACTTGATTTATTTAAATAAAAGTGTTATAATATAGGGCACTTGTAAAAAGGGAGGCAATTTCTATGGAAGAAATAGATTTAAAAGAGATACTAAATTATTTTAAAAGCAAGATTATATGGATTATATTAACTGTTATTTTAGTAATAGGTATTGGTAATGGTTATGAATTATTAACTAGAAAACCTTTATATAATAGTGATACTAGTATTATATTAGTTAGTAATAATACTACACAGTCTAATGTAAACTTTAATGAACTACAAGTTAATAAGAACTTAGTTTCTACATACTCTGAGATTATTAAATCAAGAAAAGTACTTATACCAGTTATAGAAAACTTAGAATTAGACTATAGTTATAACAAATTAAAATCAAGTGTATCAGTAGAAGCAATAGGTGATACACAAATGATTCAAATTAGAGTATCAGATAGAAGCGCAGAAGAAGCACAAAGAATAGCTAATGAAATAGCAGAAGTATTTATAAAAGAAGTAAAAGATATTTATAAATTAGATAATGTAAGAGTAGTAGATAAAGCAGTAATAGCTACTAAACCATATAATATAAACTATGTAAAAGATAATTTAATATTTGTTTCTATTGGTTTAGTATTATCATGTGGAATTATATTCTTAGTATTCTACTTTGATACTACAATTAAAACAAATGAAGAAATAGAAGAAAAATTAGGACTTACTGTAATTGGTACAGTACCTAAAGTAAATAATAAATAGGGGTGAGATTATGGGAAGAGAAAAAGATTTAATAATAACAAAAAATCCTAAATCAATATTTGCTGAAGCTATTAGAGGTATTAGAACTAATTTAACATTTTCTTCATTAGAAAAAGATGTAAAAATAATTATTAATACTTCACCAGAAGCTGCAGATGGAAAAAGTTTTATATCTGCTAATCTATCATTAGCGTATGCTCAAGAAGATAAAAAAGTATTATTAATAGATGCAGATTTAAGACGTGGTACGCAACATGAAATATTTGGTATCATGAATATAACTAATGGAGGATATTCTAATTTAATTCTAAATTATAGTAATGATATTGATTTAGATAAATATATTCAAAAAACAGGATATAAAAATTTAGATATTCTAACTACTGGTCCAATGCCACCTAATCCAGTTGAATTATTAGGTAGTGAAAATAATAAAAAATTATTAGAAAAACTAAAAAAAGAATATGATTTAATTATAATGGACTGTGCTCCAGTTATCGGATTATCTGATTCAATAGTTTTAGCTACATTATCAGATATTAATATAATAACTGTATCTGCTAAAAAGACTAAAATGGAAAACTTAGAGAAAGTTAAAAAAACTTTTGAACAAAATAATTTAAAAATAGCTGGTGTAGTTTTAAATAAAGCAGAAGTAAAAGGTAATAGTTATTATAGTTATTACTACTCAGATGAAGAAGATAAACATAAAAGTAAAAGGAATAAATAATGAACGATATACATTCACATTTACTATATGGAATAGATGATGGATCTAAATCTATTGAAGAATCTATATCTTTATTAAAAGATATGGAAAAGCATGGAATAGAAGAATTAGTATTAACTCCACATTATGTAGAAAATAGTAAATATAATTGTAATAATAAAGATAAAGAAAAACTATACCAAATACTTAAAAAAGAAGCTAAAAAAGAAAATATTAATATAAAAATATATTTAGGAAATGAAGTATTTATTACTCCTAATATGACTAAATTATTAGAAAAAGGAGAAATAACTACTATTAATAATAGTAAATATATATTATTTGAATTTCCTCTAAGACAAATATATAATAATACAAAAGAAATTATAAGTGATTTAATAAGTAATGGATATATTCCAATATTAGCTCATCCAGAACGTTACATTGAATTTCAAACACATCCAGAAGAAGTAGAAAATTACTTAAAAATGGGTGTATTACTTCAAGGTAATTTAACTTCACTTTTTGGTAAATATGGAAAGAAAAGTGAAAAAACATTAAAATATTTTCTAAAAAAGAAATGGATTAGTTTTTTAGGTAGTGATACTCATCATGATTATAACTATGAAATAAAGAAATTAGAAAAGAAATTATATAAAATAACTAAAGATAAAAACTATATAGAAGATTTATTTTATAATAATTTTAATAAAGTAATAGAAAACAAAGATATAGAAATGATAAGATAAAACTTATCATTTTTTTATGCACAAAACATATAATTATACATAGTATAAAGAGTAATTATAAAAAATTACTTAAAAATACATTCAAAAACTTAAATTTTACTTGAAAAATAAAGACTTTTGTAGTATAATAGGAAGCACTCTTTAAGAGAAGTCTTGTATGTAAAAGGGGGACATTACATGGATAATTCAAATGTATTAGCAAGTGATATGTCTATTACTTTTTCAAAAGTAAAAAGAATTATCTATTTACTAGTAAAAAGAATGATAGATATTATAGTAGCACTAATTGGGATCTTATTATTAATCCCAGTCACAATATTTATTAAAATCGCAAGTATATGTACAGGAGATTTTAAAAGTATATTTTATAGTCAAGATAGAATAGGTAAAGATGGGAAGACTTTTAAATTTTATAAATTTAGAAGTATGGTACCTAATGCTGATGAAGTATTAAAACAAAAACTAAAAGAAGATAAAAAATTAGCTAAAGAATACAAAATAAATAAGAAATTAAAAAATGATCCTAGAATTACTAAACTAGGTAAGTTTATTAGAAAAACAAGTTTAGATGAATTACCACAATTTATAAATATACTTTTAGGACATATGTCTTTAATAGGTAATAGACCATATCTACCAAGAGAAAAGAAAGATATGGGTAAATCATATAATGAAATTATAAAAACAAAACCAGGGCTTACAGGATACTGGCAAGTATCAGGTAGAAGTAATACTACATTTAAAGAAAGAATCGATTTAGAAACATATTATTCTAATCATTCAGGATTTAAACTAGATACAAAAATATTCTTTAAAACATTTAAAGTAGTATTATTTGGTAAAGGTGCAGAATAAAAAGAAATAAAAGGGTGTACAAATTAAAACAAGATGAAGAAAAAGCACATTGTCCCCAATGTGCATTTTTTATGAAAGGAGTAGTTGTATGAAAAATATAAGTTTAGAAGAAAAAACAGTATTAGTAACAGGAGCTGCAGGATTTATTGGATCCTACTTAACAGAAAGATTATGTAAGAAATTCAAAGAAATTAAAGTAATAGGATTAGATAGTGTAAATGACTACTATGATGTTAATCTAAAAGAATATCGTTTAAATAAATTATCTACCTTTGAGAACTTTAAGTTTATTAAAGGCAACCTAGCAGACAAAGAATTAATCAATAGAATATTTGAGGAATATAAACCAAGTGTTGTAGTGAATTTAGCTGCTCAAGCAGGTGTAAGATATTCAATAGAAAATCCAGATGCTTATATAGAAGCTAATTTAATAGGATTCTATAATATCTTAGAAGCTTGTAGACATAATCCGGTAGAACACTTAGTTTATGCATCATCTAGTAGTGTATATGGTGGTAACACTAAAGTACCATTTTCAACAGATGATAAAGTAGATACTCCAGTCAGTTTATATGCTGCTACTAAAAAGAGTAATGAACTTATGGCTCATGCTTATAGTAAAATCTATAATATCCCATCAACTGGTTTAAGATTCTTCACAGTATATGGTCCAGCTGGTCGTCCTGATATGGCATATTTTGGATTTACTAATAAATTAATCAAAGGAGAAACAATTAAAATATTTAACTATGGAAATTGTAAAAGAGATTTCACATATGTTGATGATATAGTAGAAGGAATATTAAGAGTAATGCAAGGTGCTCCAGAACAAAAAACTGGAGAAGATGGATTACCAATTCCTCCATATAATGTTTATAATATTGGAAATTCTAATCCAGAAAACCTATTAGATTTTGTTAAAATACTTCAAGAAGAATTAGTAAGAGCTAAAGTACTTCCAGAAGATTATGACTTTGAAGCTCATAAAGAATTAGTACCAATGCAACCAGGTGATGTACCAGTAACTTATGCTGATACTACACCACTTGAAAGAGACTATGGATTTAAACCTAATACATCTCTAAGAGAAGGTTTAAGAAAATTTGCAGAATGGTATAAAGAATTTTATAAATAAAAAAAGAAAGATGTGATTACTTTGAAAAAACATAAAAGAAAACCAAGATTATGTTTAGTATCAAGCAGTGGTGGGCATTGGGAGCAATTACAAAAACTTCAACCACTAATTGATAAGTATGATGGATTTATGGTTACAGAAAAAACACAGTTTGAAGCAAAATTAGCAAAATATTTTATGTATCAAACTGACTTAAAAGATAAATTAATGCCAATTAAAATGATTATAAACGGATTAAAAGCATTATTTATATGGATTAAAGAAAGACCGGATTTTGTAATAACAACAGGAACTATGGTAGCATATCCATTTTACATATTAGCAGTTATATTTCATAAAAAATTCGTTTTTATAGAAACTTTTGGAAGAGCTAATATGCCAACAGTAGCCGGCAAGAAAATGGAAAAGCATACAGACTTATTCATAGTTCAGTGGGAAACACAAAAGAAACATTACAAAAAAGCTATCTATGGGGGGTGTCTATATTGATATTCGTAACAGTAGGATCAAGACAGTATCCGTTTGATAGATTATTTAAAAAAATTGATGAATTATATGAAGATGGAACACTAAAAGAAGAGATGTTTGCTCAAATAGGAACATCAACATATAAACCAAAACATTACAAATATAAAGACTATATCTCACAAGAAGAATTTCAAGAATATATAAACAAGGCAGATATAGTAGTAACACATGGAGCTAGTGGATCTATAATGAAAGCATTAAATGCCGATAAAAAGGTTATAGCTGTTACAAGATTAGAAAAGTATGGTGAACATATAAATGATCATCAAATACAAAACAATGAAGCATTTAGAGACAACAACTATGTATTAATGGCAGATTTAGAACTAACAGATTTAGGTGAGTGCTTCAAAAAAATTAAAAGTAAAAATAATGGATTAGTAAAATGGAAAAATAAAGATCCATATGCTATCCATAAATTAATAGAGAATTTCATAGAAGAAAACTGGAAGTGATAATATGAATTTTGTTTCAATTGAAAGTAAAGGAAAACAATTATTTGCAAAATTTCCAAAAACAAGGAGATTTTTAAAAGGAATATATCAAAGAGTTTCATATATTTTATCGAATAATAGAATTAAAAGTGAAGGCAATATATTGAGAGTGTCACCAAATAATGAATATGAGTATTTCTATGGTTACTATGATAAGTCACCATGGGATATTACAGATAAATATATACTTGCATTGCAGGTTAAAAATGCACATAAGACTCCTGATTCTACAGAAAAAGCACAAATAGTTGTATTTGATACAACCAATAATAATAAAATGGAAATTATTGGTACAACACATTGTTGGAATACGCAACAAGGTTGTATGGCACAATGGTTAGGACCTGATTTTAAGAGTAGAATTATATATAATGATTTTAGAAATAATAAATATGTATCAGTTGTATATAATTTTAATTCAAAGAAAGAAGAAAAAGTATATGATATGCCAATATACGATGTTTCAAAGGATGGTAGTTTTGCATTAACATTAGATTTTTCAAGATTACATAGATTAAGAAAAGGATACGGATATGCTAACAAAAAGGAAGACACAAGAAAAGAAAAATGTCCAGATAAAACATGTATTTGGAAAATTGATTTGCATAGTGGGGAAATATCTACAGTAATAAAATATACTGATTTAGCCAATTTTGAAACAAGAGATGAAATGATTGGAGCAGAACATAAAGTAAATCATATAATGATTAGTCCAAACGGAAAAAGATTTATGGTATTACATAGATGGTTTAAGCACAAAGAAAAATTTACAAGATTGGTAACAATGGATATTGATGGCACAAAAATGTATAACCTAAGTGATGACAATTTTGTATCACATTGCTGCTGGAAAAACAACAATGAAATTTTATCATTTTTAAGAAAAAAAGAAACAAAAGATCATTACTATTTGATGAAAGATAAAACAAATAAATACAACGAATTTTGGGATGAATTAAATACAGATGGTCATTGCACATATTCACAAAATGGTAAATATATAATTACTGATACATATCCAAATAGAAAAAGAATAGCTAATGTATATTTATGTGAAGAAGGAAAACATTCAAAAAAAATAGCAAGTGTACTTGCGCCATTTAAGTATGATAATGATGTAAGATGTGATTTACATCCTAGATGGGATCATAAAAATGAAAAAATTTGTATTGACTCTGTTCATGAAGGAAAAAAAGAATTATATGTTATCGCATTAGATGAAAAGTTAAAAGAAAAAGAAAAACATACAGTAACTGTCGTTATGGCATCATATAATGGTGGTAAATTCATTAGCGAACAATTAAATAGTTTATTAAGACAAAAGGGTGTGGACATCAATATATTAGTACGTGATGACGGTTCTACCGATAATACTATAGAAATACTGGAAGAATATAGTAGAAAATACTCAAATGTTAAATACTATATTGGTGAACATCTTAATGTACAAAAAGGATTTTTGGATTTATTAAAAAAATCAAAAAATACTGAATACTATGCTTTTTGTGATCAGGATGATGTGTGGGATGATGATAAACTGCTCGTAGCAATATCAAAATTGGAAAAGATGGATAAAAACACCCCAAACTTGTACTATTGTGGTCAAAGATTAGTAGATTCAAATTTAAAATTCATATCTAACCATTATATTGACAATAAAAGAAGCGATTACACCAATTTCTTAATAAGCAATGTTGCTGGATGTACAGCAGTATTTAATAAAAAATTAAGGGATATGGTTAACAAGAAGCAACCTGATTTTATCTTAATGCATGATAGTTGGATATTTAAAATTTGTTTAGCTACAGGAGGAACATATTACGCTGATAGTGAACCACATATATCATATAGACAACACGGAAATAACACAGTTGGATTAAATAAGGGAATAAAATCAAAACTAAAACAAATGAAAAGATATATAAATGACTTTAAAATTAAAAAGCAAGTAAATGAATTATATAATTTATATGGAAATGAAATGACAGCAGATTATAAAAAGTTTTCTTTAGATATTATTAATTATGATAAAAGCATAAGAAGTAGATTAAATCTGTTAAAAAAATATGCAATTGATTTTAATAACAAATCATTAAATATTACAGTTATGATAAAGATAATTAGAGGTAAACTTTAATTTTTGGAGGTAATCATGGAAAAAGAATTAATAAGTATTGTAATTCCAGTGTATAATCGTGCAAATGTAATTTGTAGTACAATTGATAATCTATTAGAACAAACCTATAAAAATATAGAAATAATTGTAGTTGATGATGGTTCCAACGATGATATAGATTTAGTTATGAAAAAGTATAGTTTAAACAAAAAAATTAAATATATAAAATCGTCAAAAAACAGTGGTGCCTGTCATGCACGTAATATTGGAATTGATGCAAGTAAAGGAAAATATATTGCCTTTCAAGATAGTGATGATACATGGAAACAAGAAAAATTGTATAAACAATTAGAATATTTAAAACTAAAAGATGCAGATATATGCATATGTGGAATGAATTTACACTACCAAAATGGAAGCGTTAAAAAGTTTCATTCGAATGAGTTTACTGATAAAAATATAAATATTGAGAATCAATTGGGAAAAAGTTTCTTCAGTACACAACTTATTTTTGGTAAAAAAGAATGCTTTATAATAGAAAAATTTGATGAGAAATTCCCAAGATTTCAAGACTGGGATTTAGGTATCAGATTAGTAAAAAGATTTAAAGTAGTATATATGTCAGATACATGTGTTGACAGGTATTTACAAAATGATAGTATTTCTGTAAATAGTGAAAAAGGATATAAAGCAGGCAAATTATTATTAGAAAAATACTCAGAAGATTATAGTAAATATCCAAAAGCAAAAGCAATATTTTTAAGTTTTTATTCAAGATTTCAAGAACTAAACAATATATCGTCTGGAGATAGTCTTAAATATGCGTTAAAACATAATTTTAGCATAAAAACACTTGTAAAATTTATTGCACAAAAACTTGGAATATATAGGCTATATTTAAAGAAGAAAGAAAGGAAAAGATAAAAATGGCTAAGAAGGTTATAAATATAAGATGGAACGCGGTATTATTATTTCTGTTTTTTTCTTATGATTTAATATTTTCTGCATTATTTTCGATAATTAAAAATGAACTATTTTGTAATATATTTATTGATACAATTATATTTATAATACTTTTCTTAACAATAATTAAAAATAAGAAAAAACTAAAGCTAGACGCAATAATTGTCATAATTGTATCAATAATGGTATTTCTATTATCATATATAATGTATCCACAATATAGAATCTCAATGCTATATAATGAGAGCTGGAATATATTTAAAATGATATTTAATTTACATGGTGGTCTATTTGCATATTTAATAATTAGAACAGAAGATAGTTTTGATGATCTTATCAGGGATTTAAAGATATCAATAATACCGGTATGGTTATGTTACACACTAAAAACAATAGGTGGTGTATCATTCAACAGTGTATCTGCAATTTCTGGAAATATAATTACGAGAAATTATAATCAAACATATGGGTTTAAATTCTTATATGTAGCACTAATGCTTACATATATTGGACTCAGCGAAAAGAAAAAAATTTTTTTGGCAATAAGCATAATTCCGTTATTGCAAATAGTAATGTATGCGTCAAGAACAGCAATAATAGCTTATGTAGCTTTCATAGTACTATATTTTATATTTAATCAGGAAGGAAAAAACAAAAATATAAAAAGATGTATTTATATTGCGTTATTCGCATTAATTGCATATATAGTACAAACAAATTATTTTTTAAATATATTAACAAATTTTTTTCAAAGTCATGGGTTATCATCAAAAATAATTGATGCCTTTATAAATGATTCAAATAATATTGATGGTGGTAGACTATACCTATGGTCAAGTTCATATGAGCAAATTAAAAATAATTTTTGGGGGTTGGGTGTATATTACGATAGATATATATATAATGTATATGTTCATAATATATTTTTAGAACTCCTACTAAACTATGGATGGATATTTGGTGCAGGTATAATAGCATATATAATAAAAATAATAAGCACAATGTTTATAAAAGCACCAAACAAAGAAAAAACAGTATTCTTAATTTTTTTCTCATTATCTATGATCAGATTAATGCTATCTTATTCATATTGGTATGATATTAATTTTTGGATTATGATTGCCATATATTCAAATTATATTCAATATTGTAAACAAAAAAAGAAAGTTGGTGATAATGATGAAAAGAAGTAAGGAACTATTAAAAAATACGATTATTTTATTTTTAGGCAATTTTTTACCAAAACTTACTGTACTGATAACATTACCATTATTAACAGGAATATTGAACAAAGAAGATTATGGAACGTATGATTTTATAATTACATTAGTTTCATTACTATTACCAGCAGCTACCTTGCAAATTCAGTCTGCAGCATTTCGATTCTTAATTGATTGTAGAAATGATGAAAAAGAACAAAGTATGATAGTAACAAATATTGTATTTTTTACAATCGCTATCAGCACTCTCGTATTAACAATTCTATTTTTTAGTATATCAACAATAAATATTCATCTAAGGCTAATAATTGCATTATACTACCTACTAGATATATTGATGATAGTAATGCAACAAGTATTAAGAGGAATGGGTAAGAATTTATCATATACAATTTCCTCAATAATAAACTCAGTATTGTCAATGACATTAGTATTTGTATTTTTAAATCTGCTAAATATGGGATTAAAGGGAGCTATTTTATCTCTATTAATAGCTGCTGCAGTTACTAATATATACATTATAATAAGTTCCAAGATCTTAAGATTAATAAAACTTTCCAATATTTCTAAGGACAAGCTATCTGAATTATTAAAGTATTCTTGGCCGATGGTTCCAAATAATTTATCTGGCTGGATACTAAATTTGTCTGATAGAATAGTAATAACCGCATTTATTGGGATAAAAGCAAATGCTATATATGCGGTTGCAAATAAACTACCAAATCTACTTGGTATAGCTAAGAATACATTTATATTTGCGTGGCAAGAAAATGCAACCATTGCATTAAAAGATAATGATAGGGATGAATACTATTCATACATATTTGATAGAATTATTCGAATATTAGTTGGAATAATGGCATTATTATTAGCAGCAACACCTATCATGTTTAAGATATTAATTCATGGCAATTATGAAAAGTCATACCCACATATTCCAATACTATATTTTGGAATGCTATTTTCGTGCATTTCATCCTTTATTGGAGGAATATATTTAGCATACAAAAAAACAAAAAATGTTGGTATTACAACAATGATAGCTGCTGCATGTAATATGGTTATAGATTTAGCATTAGTCAAGTTTGTTGGTATTTATGCAGGATCAATATCAACATTAGTCAGCTATCTACTATTATTGATATATAGATTGATAGATGTACAAAAATTTCAAAAAGTTAGTGTTAATATAAAAAGATATATAATTTACTTAATTGTATTAATAATGATGGCCATACTATGTGCATATCAAAATATATATGCAGATATTATAAACGTTATTATAGGTGCTTTTTTAGCAGTTGTATTAAATAAAAAAATAATAAAAGAGTATTATACAGTATTTAAAAGAAAGTTAGGAGGAAAAAAATATGTGCAAAAAGCAGAAAAAGCTTAGAGTTTATTATGCAAAAGTTAACAATATGGGGGATAACTTGAATAAAGCAATAATAGAAAAATGTTTTGGCTATGAAGTTGTAAGAAGCTCATACGTTAATTCTACTGTATCAGGTATTGGTAGCTGCTTAGGTGAACTAACATACACTGATAGTATTAAAAAAAATATAAAAAAGTTTTTTTCATCATTAGTTTATAGAAAAATATATGTATGGGGTACCGGTTTTATTGAATATGAAAAAAAACCAGAAAAATTTTTCAAAAAAAATACAATCATATGTGCCGTAAGAGGAAATTTGACTAGACAACGTGTGGAAAAAATGCTCAACAAAAAATTAGAAGTTCCAATGGCAGATCCGGGTATCTTAGCATCATATTTATTAGATGAGTTACCTGAAAAAAAATATGATGTTGGAATAATAGCCCATTTTAGAGAAAAAGATAATAAAGTATTTAAAGAACTAGTTAATAAGTTTAGCAATTCAATTTTTATTGATGTTCAAGATGATCCGATAAATGTTACAAAAAAAATAGCTCAATGCAAAAACATATTATCAAGTAGTTTACATGGACTAATAATATCAGATAGTTTGCACATACCTAACAAGCACATAGTAGTTACGAATAATTTATTAGGAGATGGCTATAAGTTTGATGATTATTACTCAGGTTATGGATTAACGCACGAGTTTATTGATTTAAACAAAGAAAAAATAGATGATATTGGTATTATAAAGAAGGAGTATAAAATTACCAACGAACTTATTGAAGCAAAAAAAGCTGAATTAATAAAGTGCTTTCCAATAAAACACGAAAAAAACGAATTAAATAAAATGTGAATAAACTAGTATAAATAAATTGATAAATAAAATAAAATATGTTATAATAAGCAAATCGAATGAAGGGAAGGGTTTATATGAAAATAGCAGTAGCCGGAACAGGTTATGTTGGATTATCTTTAGCTACTTTATTAAGTCAAA
>AUXO012510295.1_pt1 | contig 12577 bp, 11 predicted proteins | sample 768731 | NCBI WGS metagenome assembly AUXO01 (sample SAMN02715735, study PRJNA202380) | gut metagenome | biome: sheep rumen | host: Ovis aries | place: New Zealand: Palmerston North | reverse complement strand
GGGCTTGCGACCATTACGAGGATTTTCTTTTTCTCTGCCATGCGCGCAAATTTAGAAAAAATGAAATCATGGAAAACGATTGCGTAACTGAAAAGCTTACGAAGTAAGAGGTTAAATCCCGAACTTTTCTCTAAAAACCAATAGCAGGAAAAGTGAGTTCCCAATGACATAGCGGCGCCACATGCGTCGAGGTTCAGCGAGTAAACGATAGAGCCATTCAATGCCCAATCTTTGCCAAATCATAGGTGCGCGCTTGTAAGTGCCTGCGAAAAAATCGAATACAGCACCGATTGTCCCCACGTGGCAGTGGATGTTTAAACGGTCCCAGTTTGCATAAGTCCATTTTTCTTGCTTTGGGGCGGTCATCCCAATCCAAAGTAAATCAGGATTGCAATCGTTAATTGCTTTTACCATCTTTAGGTTGTCTTCAACAGTAAATTGGGGCTTGTATGGCGGAGAATATGTGACCACCTCAAGATTCGGGTACACTACTGCGGCTTTTTCGCGAATCAGTTTCAGCACCTTTTCGCTGGAGCCGAGAAACATGACCTTGCCGCCTTTTTCATTTAACCTACGCATTTCAAATTCGAAAAGATCCCAGCCCGCAATACGTTCTTTCGGTTGCGATTTTGTTTTGAGCCATTTGCAAACACGGACAATGCTGATTCCATCTGGAATCAATACATCGCCTTTGGTAAGGGCTTCTTCAAATAAGATATCTCTGCGTGCGTTATTGTAGGAGAATGCATTGATAGTATTGATTAGCAACTTCCCTTCGGGGAGGTTGGCTAATTCTTCGCGACTGCAGAGAAGATTTAGGTTTTTAATGCAGATCATGATTTTTATTTGTGTGATTGGCTGAGGATATCTTTTAATACACTAACCAAATTTAGCTCAAAAGAGTGCAATGTGTATTTGAATTTAAATTTTTTATACCCATTTTCGCCATACTGAATACGAAGATCCTTGTTAAGTAACAATTTTTTAAGTGCCTCTGCTAAAGACTGTGCATTTTGGCGTTCACAGATAAGCCCATTTACCCCATTTTCAATCATTTCGGTAATTCCGCCTTCATTGGTTGATATGACGGGAAGTTTGTATTCCATAGCTTCTAGGTTGACTAAAGGAAATGCTTCGTTGTGATAAAATGTCGGGAATGTGAAAATGTCGGCGTTTTTTAAGACTTCTTGTTTTTCTTTTCCGTATTTGCTGCCTACATAGAAAACAATTTGATTTAAACCTCTTTTGTCGATTTCCTTTGCGAATTTTTTTGCGTTTAATTCGGATGTTTCCTTGCCAACAATATCACAACAAAAGAAAATAGAGCTATCTTTTAAAATTTTTAAAGCATCAAGCAGGACTAATACTCCTTTTGATACTATAAGATTTGATAGAAAAAGAATTCTTGGGGGATTGTTATGTCGTTCGGCTGCTGGTTCTGTGTTTAATGATTCTGGAATCCCGTTGGGGCAAACGAATGAGTCTTCTTTTGCAACGTATTTTTTTACATCTTCATAGAGTTTATTTGCTAAAAGAATAACTTTTAGGCCTTTGAAAAATTTTTTATATAGAATATTATCTAGAAGTTTGTCTTGCCGATTTGCAACACCCTTGTTGTGGTAATGAACAACTATTTGTGTATTGTTGTTGTCATTAACATATCTTTTTAGGCAATGTTTAATGTATTGAACAATGATAAAATCTTTATAAAATGCACCACCGGTAGCATTGGGTGTAATATAGATTAAATCTGGTTGAAATTCTTGTATTGCTTTTTTAAAACGCTTTAATTGCGATATTAGATTGAATAATTTTTTTACGCCACCTTTGCCAATGTTCTCTAGGCTACTAGCTAACATCATGTTTTCAAAACGACAATTGAAAGACTCATTCACGATTTTTGAATCGTGAATATACTTGCCGACCATTGCTGCGCCATGCACTGGTGGCGGCATGTGCATAATAAAAAGAATCTTGGGCTTCATAATTTCCAACCACCAATTTTTTAACGGATTTAGACTCTATTTTTCTAGAAGTTAAGAATATTATAGCTTTATTTAGTTCATTTTTGATATTTTCTTCATCAAACCGCTTGATTCATCTGAAGAAAATTTTCTAGCAAATAACTTTTTCGATGCAACAAGTTCTTCGTAATTTTTTTCAGTAAAAATCTCAATACATTTATTATAATTAAAATAAGTCAATGCCGATAAATACTTTAATCCGGGATACTTGTCTGTTATAAGAATTTCTGCTTTTGAAGCAAACTCTGAATTAAATATAATTGTTGGTATCATAAGTTCTTCAGGGACAAACGAGTACCGAAAATAACGAACAATATTTTTATCATTCATTTTATTATAAACATTTTTTGCACAGGGAGCTGTAATTGCCATATAAGAACTAGACATATAAACATCCCATTTCTTGCCTTTGATTAAAAGATATGGTTTCTTTCGTATAGGTAACAACTTCATAATTTTTCTCATAATAGATGACAATATGAAACATAATCTTTGTGAGAATGGATAGAAATCTCTAAAAAAATGGTAAAGAGTAATTTTTTCCAATTGACTTTGATTTACATCATATTTTTTTGATAAATTTGAAAAATTCAATCCAGTAAGATATTCTTTTTCTTTATTTTCTGAAAAATCCTTAATAATTTTTTCTCGTGAGACAAGAGGGAAATCCTGCCCAGTAATAATAACATACCTTTTAAAATCTATTCCACTATTAAGTGCTGTACCAATCAACATTTTTTGATATCTGATTTGGCTAAAACCTCCCCAATATACAGGAACTCTTATTTTAAGGTATGTCAAAGACTCGTTTGATGTTTTGTATTCCGGTAAAAGCTTTTGAAATGGACTTATATCAACTTTTTTGTCAATGTGAATGTAAAAATGCGTTCCATCCCCTCGTAAAAACTCAACAAGATTTTTTAGTTGAACAGGATCCTTGTACGCCGATATAAGATATGCAATATTCATTTATATTAGTGTCCGGTAAAACTTTTTGTAAAGAGATTGTTTTTACCCGACGGGAAAAAACGATTTCTTAGTTGAACTGTTTCCGTCATGCAGTTACTTTCAGGACCGCATGTTTAAAATATACCTTTGAGGGTGTGTGGTTGTCAAGGGATGTGTGCCTGCGACGGTCAGTTATATCTGTCGATGATCACCCAGATTCCCTTGATGCTCTACTTCATGTTCATATACTCTCATTGTTTAGGAAGAAATCTGTTTAAAAATTTGGTAAAAGGAATTGGCCCAATCAGGGCCGTTTTCGTGTTTCTTAATTTTCGAGAGTTCTCGTCAGTCAGCGTTTTATAGGTGCAAAAATTTTGGAAGTTCACAGATATCTTCGGCGCGTAGTAGACTCTGCTGTGCGAAATTTATCCAATTAGATATCTAATTCGGCTCCATAATCTTATTAGTATTGAATTATAAATCATTACTGACTTGTATATTTTTTTATTGATATTGGTATTTGAGGGATATTTGAAAATTTTTTTCTCTGTATTATCATAATCGAATTTAAACCGACTGTATTTTTTGCAGTTAGTTCCGTTTCCGTCAAAACCATTGTTTGCAACTTTGCTGATTATAGGGAATAAAGAAACTTTATTTTGAAGAAATTGAGAAAAACAAAATCTAATTGCCCAAGACTTATTTTTCCCTATTTTCCAGTCGTTTAACATTTTAAAACAATCTGATCCACCCCATCTATTAAATTCTTTTTTATATTTCTTAAATTCACCCCAATTCTCCAAATTCCAATCAACGCTATTCCATCTATCAGCCCAAGTCGCCCACCCCCACGATGAAGATCGTGTGCAAAAATACGAATCATAAGCGTAGTCAGAAGGCTTCTTCACCCTATTAGAATAGCCACAAACAGAAAAGACCTCCTCTTTGTGTTCATATACATCCAAGCCTTCATTCATATACGCCAAGAAATTCTTGGACAAGACAAGATCATCTTCTACAACTATCGCTTTTCCATACTTATTGATAACACGGGTCACACCAGAAATTATGCTCGGACCGAGGCCTTTATTCTGCGGAGAAAAAGCATAGTGAACACTTTTGAAACCTTGAATTGACTTCACAAATTCCTGAACATTTCTGACCGCATCAATTTCGGTCGGTTTCTCACTTCTAGCACCATCAACAAAAACAAACAAATCCGTTCTTTTGGCGTCATCATTTTCCAATAATGACGAAACAGTCCTTTTCAAGGATTGCAACCGATTGAAAGCAAATATTATGACCGGCGAACACATTACAACATCTCACTCATATTTTCGATTGTTTAAATCCAAAATTTTTTTCTCTACACTAAACATTCTATCCAAAGCAGTCCAAGAAATATCATTGTTAGAACTTAAAGCATCGCAATTTTTTGACATAAGCGATTTTTTTTGACTACCCAATGTCACAGGACCATTAGGATAATAATCGCCTATTACGACAGGGATTTCATTCAACACCTCCATCGTTTTTAGCCACAAATCATCCGTCGTTAAAGATAATTCTTTTATCATCTCTGGGTTATCAACACTTACTTTTTTAAACAACTCAACCGAATATATAACACCGCCGCACCCCGTAAGTAAATAATCATGAGACGGTTTATTCGTCTCGCAACCACTAGACCAGTCTTTATAAGGCTTCCCTAAAGAAATTCTACACCCTCTATGTCCGCAAACGCAATTCGGGAAACGCAAATGCAAATTCCACAGAGATTCAACCAAATCTTTTCTATAATAAATATCATCATCAATAGTCACCACACATTTATTCGGGAACATTCTGAATGAATACAAATATTTTTTATGCGGTTTAAGGTCCTCTTTTACCCAGCAAATCTCCAAACCCATTTTCACATATCTCATCAAACTCAACGGAAGATCCAAGTCTCTGTTTGGAAAATTTTCTTCCGAAAGCCACAATTGGATTTTCCCAGGCAACATTGTTTGTCTAAAAATCGAATCGACAACCATCCAAACATTTTTTATACGCGCAGGGAAAGACGTAAATGATAAAATAATCTCATCATTCACCACCCCTTTTTGAGACGATCTTATATTGCAAATTCGTCTCATTACAAGCCACACATACAAAAACTTTTCTACTCCACGGCTCATTAAATTGGTCAAAAGCCACAAGAACAAATTACTTGTCTTGTAGTGATTTTTTTCATTCGACCCATAAAAGATTTTATGAAGATTCAACAAAAAATCAATCATTTTCGCCGTCCTTTCCTAGAATTCTACTTCAAAGAATATCCTAATTGCGAAAGGATTTCCTCAACCGATTTAAATCTAGCCTTCCAGTCACCTATTTGGGAAGCAATCGCTTTATTCCTGTCCGCAAGATTCTGATAACTCGCGAGATTCCTTAAAATATATGGAATCGTCTCCTTCAACTCGTCCACATCAGCATCAATCACCGGGTTGTAGCCAAGTAAATCAACCAACTCCTGAGGAGCTTTACCAACGACAAGTGCGCCTGAATACATGCATTCCCAATAACGTTGCGTCAACGTTTCAATTCCTTTTGCCATGTCTGGATGAGTTACGCTTCGTGGATAGCATACAACAATTTTCGTATTTGCAATTCGTCTAGCCAAATCATCAAAAGAGGCAAACAGATGCTTTCCTTCTTCGGAAAATTCATGCCGAAGATTAGGGATTTGCAACAATTGTTCGTGAGCAGCCATATACAGGCGCCCGTATTCAAGCACATCAACATCTCGTGCTTCTAGGTTTCCGCCTTGATAATACAAAGCTGTATTTATAGCTTCTGGCAAAAAATATATCTTCTTCTGCGGGAAAGAATTTGAAAACAAATCTGTAGTTTGTTTAGAAGTAAAAAAAGCAACCTTAATATTACAGCGTTTGAAAAGGCTCATCATACGAGGGACAAAATCAGGCCAGCAATCCCATATCATTGGAATGATTTCATTTCGATATGCATACGGGAAAATCATCGGTTCTGGATGAGTACCACTAACAAATTGCAAACGTGCTATATTTTTTTTCTGCAAGAAAGGTATGCGGAAATTTACGGGATAATTAAAAATAAAATAATGGGACCAACGAGGAATAGATATCAGCTCTTCACAACAAAAGTTCATCGCTTTTGCTATTTCGTATATAGGCCTTTGAAACGGCAATATATTTTCAATGAATGGAGATGTAACTATTATCTTTTTCACAAAGCAAGCCCTGTTTTTTTGTTCCAACATATATCGGCATAAAATACATAGCTAAAAACAGTGGTTCAAACTGAAACGGATAACTAACATTGACTGCAATAAACAACAATGCTGCAAAAACAGGGCCCTTTGTCCCAAAATAGGCGGAAATGTATTTAGACCCCCAAAAAATCATTATGAAATACAAACTTCCAAAAAAAAGCCCCAAAATTGCAAAAACCTTTAAATCTCCATTGTACAAAACCAGCCTGTTATTAAAATAATTTCCTGTATAAGATCTTGCAGGATCTTTTCCATATCCCAAAAGAGGATCCTGTTTTATATTATAAAATTCCCATAAAAGACCATCAAATCGTTGAGGAACAATAGTTTCCTTTTCAACATCCGTCCAATAAGTCACTTTCTTTTCAAATTCTTCATTATGAGACTTTGAAATCCACAATGTAGACATTTTCTCACTCATAAAGGGAAGGCTTGCAACAACAGCCGACAATGCAACAATCGCAATTAGAGAGGGGACAAAATATTTCCTTTTAACATTATAAAGATAATAAAGGGCAATAACGCCTAATGCCGCGAATCCTGTAGTACTTTGGGTGGTCAAAAGAGCCATTAATAAAATCTTGAAGTTTTTGTTATTAAACGAGAAGTGCGTTCTTGCTAAATTAAAAAACAGCCCTAATACGATAAAACAGCCAAAACGTCCTGGTTCCCAAGCGAAGCCACAATTTCTCCTAAAAAGCAACGCGTCATGAAATGAAGCCGGCTGCAACCCAAAAATCAGAATATTCGATTCTTCAAGAGCATAAATCCAATTCGGACTTATTTCCTTCAAAAGAACGGGAACAAAAGGAAGAATCCATGACGCAAACCACAAAACAATAGAGATCAAGCACAATTTCGTCAAGCAATGTTCATAGTAATAAAAGACTTCTTCCTTATATGCCACACAAATTATATAACCAGCAAAGACATCCCACAGCAACTGGAAATATATCACGCCCTCGCCATACTTTATATATTGAAGAATCGTCCACAAGCCAATCGTCGCCAGCATACAAAGAAATCCTTTATATTTCTTCTTTTTTCTTACTATTTTTAAAGCTAAAACGGCAACAAAAAACAATGCCAGAGCACCACCAACATCAAGTTGAGGATACGTCATCTCATATCGCGTATATATAGTAGCACCACCTAAATATAAAAGTGCTACATACATGAAAAAGACCTTATATTTGTTCCAACACATATATCTTAACACTAGAACAATTCAACAATATCTATAAATTTTTCACCAAAGGCAATTACATTCTTACTATAATCATTCTGAATTTCTGTTGGTTTTACAGTTATCAATTTATCAACAAGATCCTTTTCATCTCTAGGGTTAAAATAGCAAACATTTGTAGGTTGCTGCTCACGATGAACATTTAAATCTGACAAAAAGATAAACTTGTTCAATTTTTTCGCATCTTCAACAGTAGTATTCCATCCTTCAAATAGCGAAGGCTGAATTAATGCGTATGAATTCTTCATCAAACTTAGTTGCTCTTTTCGATCAATAAAGCCCAACAACTTCACATCGTTTTCCAGACCCAAATCTTTTATTAGATTAAGGATTTCATCACCGTACAAAGGATTTCGTTTATCATACAGCAACCCAGAACAAATCAATTGCAAATCCAGTCCTGAGTTAATTGCCTTAGCAAACGATTTAAACAAAAATTTATGATTTTTGTGCATCCAAAATTGATTTGCGCAAAATAAGTACCGTTTTGCTATTCCATATTTCTTTTTTATAGAGTCAATATTCAAGTTCGAAAAGTCAGGATGATGTACCGCAAAAGGCAACACAAAAGACCTCAAATTTGGGAAATTATAAAAGCGTTTAAAATCTCCTTCCGAGTCTTTACTACTAAATACTATTGGTATCTGTTCCCTTATGTATCTCAAATGCGTTTCTTTTCTATACTCAAGATCTTTCTTTGAAAAAAACTCCGGCAAATGTTTTTCTTGCAGATCAGGGATCCAAGCTAAAAGTTTTGATTTATCATCATAAAAATCCACTACATTCGCAGGATATATTAATTTAACTATTGGCGGGAATTTATATGTTCGAAAAAGAAACTGTTCCTTTCCTCTAAGTCTCTTTGAGAACGCATTCAGGAGTTTTCCTAAAAAAGCAACCAATTTACACTTACTTTCGTAGACAAGTTTGGGATACCCCGTTCTTTGCGAAAAAGAGTCGAAAGACTTCTTACTAGGACACAAAACATGTACTACAGGAAGTACCCGGCCGCTAACCATAGCCAAGCTTTTCACGATATTTTCAATGTAATACGATCCAGCAATCCAAGCTTTATCATCCGGATTGTACACTATTCCTATATGAGATTCTTTATCCATGATACGTATAAACCTATTCCTTCTTCTAAAGACACCTTAGGTGCATAGCCCCATCGTTTCAAATCAGAGATATCAGCCTCCCAATTTAAGGGGTCTCCCTTACGGACATTGCCATTAAACAGAATTTTTTTATCTGATTTCAGAACCTTAGCAAAAAGATCCGAAACCGTTTTTATTGAAGACTGAAGTCCGTTAGCAATATTGACCTTCGCTGCATTAAAATCACAATTATTTATTATGAGCTCAATCGCGTCAACTATATCTGTTATATACACAAAATCTCTTGATTCATTTCCCGTTCCCCACAAAGTCACTTCATCGGTAGAAACGAACTTATTATACATATCCCAAAAGAGTTGTTTTTTTAGTCCGGGACCAAAAGCCGAAAAAATCCGAGCGCAACAAGTTTTTACGCCCCAAAAGCGACTATACTCTTCACATATTTGTTCCGCAAACAACTTATGGTAACCATAAGGCGACACTGGCGAACATGCTGCAGTCGTACAAATGGGCAAAGACGAAGGATTTCCATATACAGCGGCACTAGAAAGGGTGATAAATTTGCACTCCAAATTAAACAACCGAATCGCATCAAGCAGCTTAAATACATTTAATGTATTTAATTTAAAGTCATTGTATGGTTTTTCTAAAGAATACGGAACATTTGCCGCTCCAGAACAATTTATACACACATCAAATTGATGTTTTTGAAAAATTTCCGAGAAATCGCTATCTATAGCGTCTAGCCAAAAATAATTCGGATTACTATAATCCGCAACAACATCGCACTCCCACACTTCGTTTTCTTTTCTAAAGAAATTCACGCAGTGGCTACCAATAAAGCCCTTAGATCCGACTATTAATATTTTCATATATTCACCTCAACGTCTTTACCACTTTAGCAGGGTTCCCCGCAACAACCGTCCACGCAGGGACATCCTTCGTCACCACGCTACCAGCCCCAACAACAGCACCTTCACCAATAGTTACACCTTTTAAAATAATACAATTCATACCTATCCACGCATCATCACATACAACAATCGGCTTAGTTTTGACTCTCTCCCAATCTTTATCGATTACAAAATTTCTTCCCAACTTTATGTTATTCATTTCCATCTCAACATCTTTTCGGCGATCTAGATAATCTAAAGAATGAGAATCGTGATCATAAAATGTGGACCCCCACGCAATGTTCACATTATTTCCAATTTTTATTGAGCTACGACTTATGAAAGTACTTTGGCCTATAAAACATTTTTTTCCTATCGAGACGGTTCCTTCTTCCGATTCAAAAATAAAATGCCCGTTTACAATACTACCTTCAGAAACCAATAAATACTTTTTCCCTATTCGCGAGCAATCCAAACGAATAGTAAACGAATCCGTTAAAACCGCCGACTTTTCTTTCAAAACAAATGGCAGCACTCTTTTCAAATATCTTTTTCGTTTGATTTTCCGAATAAAACTAAGCATTCCAAGCCCCCACCGCTTTGCGCATCAATATTTTTTTTACTTGCACATAAGCAACAATTGCATTCGGTACAGCAGTCAAGACTAAAGCTGTAATGATGCCTATCAAGCCCAATTGGTGACCTAAAGAGAAAGACAAAGGCAAATAAACCACTAAAATAAGAATACTGCACCACATCTGCATTTTCACCTTTCCAACACCATTAATGATAGTCACCAACATTTGAGACCAAGCCAAAACAATCATATAAAATGCCAACGATACAGTAACTGTGATAGGAACAAGCAACTTGTCTCCCAGCCATAAAGAATAACCAATCGGAGAGACAATTACTAAGCAAACTATACCCAAAGCACAAAGCAAATAGACCTTAAGCAGCTTATTAAAAAGTTGATTCATCCAGGAAAAATCTTCTTTCGCATATGCATCTGTAAAAGCCGACCATATTGGAGCTAATATAATACTAAGAATCATCAATGCAATATTCAAATACTTATACGCAACATTATAAACTGACACACTTTCTGCACCGCAAATATTCGAAATAATCAAATTAGTCGTTTGGAAATACACAATTGCAGCAATCTGTATAACAAAGAACTTACTGCCTAAAGAAAAAATATCTCCCGCGCAATTCAATCTTATGCACGAAAATGACGGCGCAATTTTTTTAAATTTTGTAGAAAATAAGCATACAGTAAACACAACTAACAAAGCAATTGGACAAAGAGTAAACACCAACGCTAAATTTTGCAAACTAGGAAATGTTGTTTGCGTTAAAATATAAATACCCCCCAAAGCCAGAACATTGCTAAAGGTATCTATGGCAGAAGAGAACGATTGCAGTTGGTGCGCTTGACAAACATTCTGTATAACTTTTAAAACAATTTGTATAACAAAAGTAACCAAAACTATTCTAACAACACTAACCAAAGTCTCATCTAACTCAGATGAGACATTTAAAAGCATGGACCAATTAACAACAGGAATTACAAACCAGACAATACAACCAACAATAGCGAAAATAAGGCCAAGGATAAAATATGTTGTACTCACAAATATTTTACCTTGGTCATATTTTTCCAATGCCAACGCGGCAGCCAATTTATTTCTGAGGCCATTTCCAAAACCAACATCAAAGAAGCTTAACCATTGGATCATAGAAGATAAAGTTAACCAGATCCCATACATTTCAGCACTAACATACTCAATTGTCATGGGAACAAGCATAAAGCTTGTAATGATGCTGATTATTCGCAAAACAAATGTCGCACCGATATTCTTTTTTATTCGATCGGTACGAGCATTATTGGAAGAAAATAATCGTCTCAGATTAAGCTGCATTACAAAACTACTTTACCAAGCCTTTTTCCAGGTATTCAGCCAAATTTGTGCGAGTTACACTTGCAACGTGGTCGGCGGCGACCTTCTGCATGTCATGGTGAACCATGATCTGCACGAGTTGTTCGAAGGTCGTTGTCTGCGGGTTCCAACCGAGTTCCTTCTTGGCCTTGGTCGGGTCGCCCCAAAGGTTCACCACGTCAGTCGGGCGGTAGAAATCTTCAGACACGGCGACAACGGTCTTGCCCGTTGCGACGTCGATACCTTTTTCATTCACGCCTTCACCTTCCCAACGGAGTTCAATGCCTGCATGGTGGAAGGCTAGTGTCGCAAATTCACGCACAGTGTGCTGCACGCCGGTCGCAATCACAAAGTCTTCGGGCTTGTCGTGCTGCAGAATGAGCCACATGCATTCCACATAGTCCTTGGCGTAGCCCCAGTCGCGGAGGCTGTCCAGATTGCCGAGGTAAAGGCAGTCCTGCTTGCCCTGGGCAATGCGGGCGGCAGCAAGCGTAATCTTGCGGGTCACAAAGGTCTCGCCACGGCGTTCGGATTCGTGGTTAAAGAGTATGCCGGAGCAGCAGAACATGTTGTAGGCTTCGCGGTATTCCTTGATAATCCAGAAACCGTAGAGCTTTGCCACGGCATACGGGCTGTATGGGTGAAACGGAGTGTTCTCGTTCTGCGGAACTTCTTCCACCTTGCCATAGAGTTCGCTGGTAGAAGCCTGGTAAATGCGGCAGGTCTTTTCCAGGTGGTTGGTACGCACCGCTTCAAGAACACGAAGCACACCAGTTGCATCTACATCCGCTGTAAATTCCGGGGCATCAAAGGAGACCTGCACGTGACTTTGAGCCGCAAGGTTGTAAATTTCGGTCGGCTGGACAGCGCCCACGACCTTCACCAAGCTCATGGAGTCGCCCATATCGGCATAGTGCAAGTGGAAATGCGGAGTTCCTTCAAGGTGCGCAATGCGTTCGCGAAAATCTACGGAAGAACGACGGATAATGCCATGAACTTCGTAGCCCTTGGCCAGGAGAAATTCTGAAAGGTAGGAGCCATCCTGTCCGGTGACACCTGTGATAAGAGCTACGTTACGTTTATCCATTGAGGGATTCCTTGTACCAGTCA
>AUXO010203840.1_pt1 | contig 12577 bp, 10 predicted proteins | sample 768731 | NCBI WGS metagenome assembly AUXO01 (sample SAMN02715735, study PRJNA202380) | gut metagenome | biome: sheep rumen | host: Ovis aries | place: New Zealand: Palmerston North | reverse complement strand
GATACGATATGTGCTGTAGCCACTGCAATAGGCAACAGCGGTATAAATATAATAAGGATAAGCGGAAAAGAAGCATTACCAGTCGCTTTAAAGATTTTTCGTCCGCTGAAGGCAAAGGCTATAAAGCCAAGATACATGTATCTTGGAGATGTTTATAATGGGGACGAATTCATAGACAGAGTGCTGGGAGTATTTTTTAAAGGTCCTTATTCATATACCGGAGAGGATATTTTTGAGATTCATTGTCATGGAGGGATATATTCATCCCAGAAGATAGTAGAAACACTCATTTCCAACGGAGCAAGACCTGCTGAGGCCGGTGAATTCTCGAGGAGAGCGTTTCTGAACGGCAAGATCGACCTTTCACAGGCAGAAGGTATTGCAGACCAGATCGGTGCACTTTCAGAAAAAGGTGCAAGGAACGCAGCTCTTCAGATGAGGGGAAGTCTTTCCAATGAGATCTCAGAAGAACAGAAGAAACTTACGGATGTTATCGCTCAGGTCGAAGCGATAGTAGAATATCCTGAAGAGAATCTTGAGGATCAGGTTTCGGATGATCTTACTGCTGATGTTAAGGACATCGTGAAAACACTCAATCGACTTAAGGATTCTTACAAAAGCGGGAAGATACTTAAGGAGGGTGCCAGGATAGCCATACTGGGCAGGCCTAATGTAGGGAAGTCATCTCTTTTGAATTCGATCCTGAACACTGAAAGGGTAATAGTCAGTGATATACCCGGAACTACACGGGATGTGGTTACCGAATACTATATATATAGAGGAATACCTCTCATTTTCTCAGATACTGCGGGGATCAGGGAGACAAAGGACATCATAGAAAAGATCGGCGTCGACAGGAGTCGTGCAGTACTGAAGGAAGCTGATATAGCTCTTTTACTGCTTGATTCATCTGAAGAACTCACCCGTGAGGATATGGATATATACAATGATGCCGTATCTGAAAACGGAAATGTCATAGTTGTAATAAACAAGACAGATCTTGAGAACAAGCTGGTTCATGCAGGGGCAGAGCATATGTTCTCTGAAGACTGTATTGAGATATCAGCCAAGAACGGAGCAGGAATAGATAGATTACTCGAGACGATCTATAACAAAGTCATCACTGATGCTTCAATGGAAGAGGGAACAATAATCACAAACAGCAGGCAGGAATATGCTCTGCTGACAGCGATCGATTCCCTTAATGAAGCAATTAATGGATTCGAAGCTAACATAGGATTTGATCTTATCAGTATTGATCTGCATGACGCGTGGAACAGTATAGGTGAGATAACAGGAGAAACACTGGATGAGAAGATCATAGACAGGATATTCGAAAAGTTCTGTCTCGGAAAATAACAGGTGACATATGCAGTATTACGATGGAGGATCATATGATCTTGTAGTTGTAGGAGGAGGACATGCAGGGATAGAGGCAGCACTTGCAGGAGCCCGGCTTGGAAAGAAGACTATCCTTCTCACTCTGAATCTTGAAAATATTGGTTTCATGCCATGCAATCCGTCTATTGGAGGAACAGGGAAGGGGCATCTTGTACGTGAAGTGGATGCTTTAGGTGGTCAGATGGGGCTGACCACTGATGCTACTTTTATACAGATCAAAATGCTCAATACAGGAAAAGGCCCTGCGGTACAGTCCTTACGTGCACAGTCTGATAAAAAACAGTATCAAAGATTCATGAAATCAGTTCTTGAACATACAGATAATCTTGAGATAAGGATGGCTGAAGCAACTGATCTGGTTGTTGAGAATGGCAGGATAACTGCTATCCTTACTGCCTGTGGGGCAAGGCTTCAGACCAGAGCTGTGGTCCTTGCTACAGGTGTATATCTTAAAAGCAGGATCATAATAGGAGAGTTCTCAAAGGAGAGTGGTCCTGCAGGATTCCTCGGAGCAGGATCCCTTAGTGGTTCCCTTAAAGATCTAGGGTTCACTCTTCAGAGGTTTAAAACTGGTACACCTGCCAGAGTGGATGGGAGGAGCCTGGATTATTCAAAAATGACACCTCAATACGGGGATGAGAAGATCATTCCGTTTTCATTCATGTCCCGTGATATAAAGAGGGAACAGGTTCCCTGTTATCTGACCTATACCAATGAGAGGACTCACGAGATAATAAGGGAGAATATGCATAGAAGTCCTCTGTACTCGGGTGTGATAAAAGGGATCGGACCAAGATACTGTCCGTCCATAGAAGATAAAGTTGCAAAATTCCCGGACAGGGAAAGACATCAGCTGTTCATAGAACCTGAGGGCCTTGATACTACAGAGATGTATGTACAGGGAATGTCTTCAAGTTTGCCTGAAGAAGTCCAGATAGCTCTCTACAGGACAATTCCTGGACTGGAAAATGTCCGTTTTACACGTACTGCCTATGCAATAGAATATGATTGTATAGATCCGCTGCAGTTGAAACCTAGTCTGGAAACAAAGGCTATCAATGGTCTGTTTATGGCAGGGCAGATAAATGGCTCTTCCGGATATGAAGAGGCTGCATGTCAGGGGATAATTGCCGGGATCAATGCTGTAAGATATACGGATGAAAAGGAACCTGTTATCCTGGGACGCGATCAGGCTTATACAGGTGTTCTCATCGATGATCTGGTCACAAAAGGAACAAAAGAACCATATAGGATGATGACCAGCCGCGCAGAGTACAGGCTTCTTTTAAGACAGGATAACGCTGATGAGAGACTTTGTCAGATAGGCAGAGATATAGGTCTTGTAAGTGATGAACGTTATGACAGATTCATGTATAAGACAGAACGAGTGAACCAGTATATTGAAAGACTTGAGCAAAAGCCAGTCAACAACGCATTTATGAAAAACCTTGGGATAGATGAATACAGCGGTTCACTCAAGGTAGCAGATGTGCTCAAAAGGCCAAATGTGCATATAACGGATGTTCTCAATGCACTTGGAGAGGATATAACTGACGACGAAGAGATATTGTCCAGTGCCGAGATACATGTTAAGTACAAGGGATACATTGAAAAACAGATCCGACAGGTCAGACAATTCAGATCATTGGAAAACAGAAGGCTTCCTGCTGATTTCGATTATAGAGATATAAAGGGATTGAGACTGGAAGCTCAGATGAAGCTTAATGATATAAAGCCCGAGAACATTGGCCAGGCTTCAAGGATCTCTGGTGTTTCACCTGCTGATGTTTCCGTATTACTGGTATATTTTGAAAGATGACAGAAGAATTACAGAATATTTTAACTGAAAATGGTATAGGACAGAAAGAGGCAGAGATGATGTCTCTCTATGGTCAGTATCTGATCAATGAGAATGAGAAATATAACCTGACCAGGATCACAGATGTTAAGGATCTTGCCGTGAAGCATTTTCTTGATTCTGTTTCTGTTTTATCCCTGAAGGGAATTGATTTTGATACAGAGGTGCTTGATATAGGAACAGGACCTGGATTCCCCGGGATACCTTATGCTATTTCCAGGCCGAGAGCACATGTTACATTACTGGATTCCTCAAATAAAAAGATCCAGTTTATAGACGAGGGCATAAAGGAACTGGGCATAGACAATGCAGAAACTCTTGTTGGAAGGGCGGAAGAGCTGTCCCATGATGATAGATATCGGGAAAGGTTTGGGCTCGTGCTTTCGAGAGCTGTTGCATCCTTGAATATTCTGATAGAGCTGGCCGCTGGATTTGTAAGACAGGGTGGCTATTTTATAGCATATAAGGGAGCAAATGCTGATCAGGAACTTGAATTGACGGGTGATGCTCCTACGAAACTGGGTTTTTCAATCCCAGAAATATACAGTACAGATCTTGCCGGACAGGATCATAAGTTGATCGTCTTTCATAAGACGAGGCATACCGATGATAAATATCCCAGGATCTATGGCAAGATAAAGAAGGCACCTCTTGGATGATTGTTTCACGTGAAACAATCGTGTATACTGAGACAAACAAAAAACTGACAATGGCCAATAATATAATGGCCATTTTTATTATGAGACTATTAAAATGTTTCACGTGAAACATTTTAAAAAAATTAAAGTGATTTATACTTACGAATTATATATAATTGTTGCTGGAGGGTTTATTCATGGGTAGAACGATAGTAGTTGCAAATCAAAAAGGGGGCGTTGGAAAAACAACGACCTCAATTAATCTGGCAGCATATCTGGCGCAATTAGGCAAGAATACTCTTCTTATCGATTCTGATCCGCAGGGGAATGCAACAAGTGGAGTAGGGACTGATAAGAATGATGTGGAGAATACCACATACGATCTGCTTCTAAATGACATAGATGCATCAGATGCCATTTATGAGACTCAGATAAAGAGATTGTACATCATGCCTGCAAACATATCACTTGCAGGTGCAGAGATAGAGCTTGTTTCCATGGATTACAGAGAAAGTATACTGAGACGTAAGATCAAGGATATAAAGAATATTTTTGACTATATCATTATAGATGCACCTCCATCACTTGGACTACTGACTCTGAATGCACTTACAGCAGCAGATCAGGTACTGATACCTATCCAGTGTGAATATTATGCACTTGAAGGTTTATCTCAGCTGGTGAAAACAATCTCTCTTGTAAATTCAAGGCTTAATCCTGACCTTACGATAGAAGGTGTAGTACTCACCATGTATGACAACAGGACAAATCTGTCTGAGCAGGTAGCTGAGAACGTAAGATCCTTCTTTAAAGACAGGGTACACAAAGCAGTGATACCAAGAAATGTGACGTTGGGAGAAGCACCCAGTCATGGAGAACCCATCTCGCTGTATGATCCAAGATGTGCAGGCGCAATGGCTTATCTTGCTCTTGCTAAAGAAATAATAGAGGAGAAATAACAATGGCTAAGAAAGCACTAGGAAAAGGTCTTGAGGCTCTGATATCAATGAAAGAGGATCTTGAACCAAGGTCAGATGCGGTAAGCGAAGAAATAGATATCTCTCTTATAGATATAAATAAAGATCAGCCCAGAAAAAGGTTTGATAAGGAAAAACTGAATGAACTGGCTCAGTCAATAAAGGAAAATGGAATAATCCAGCCACTTGTATTGAGGAAAGAACCTTCAGGAAGATATACGATCATTGCAGGAGAGAGAAGATACAGAGCTGCCCGCATAGCAAAGATCAAAACAGTGCCGGCTGTCTTCAGGGATGTGAATGACAGAGAATTACTGCAACTTGCAATAATAGAAAATGTGCAGAGGGAAGATCTTGATGATATTGAAGAGGCCAATGCTGTACATAGTCTTATGGAATCATATTCACTGACTCAGGAGGAGACTGCAAAAGTACTTGGAAAATCCAGGAGCAATATTGCCAACACGTTGAGGCTCCTCAACCTGCCTGATAGGATACAGCAATATGTGTCTGAAAAGAAATTCAGTGCCGGACATGCGAGGACACTTCTCAGCCTCAAAAACGAAGAGGACCAGCTTGCAGCGGCGGAGATGATCATTGAAAAAGAACTTTCCGTGAGAGAAGCTGAGGCAATGGCTAAGAATTTCTATAAAAAGAAAGATATAAAAGAAAAAGAGAAAAATATTGAACTGGAATTTGCTGAAAAGAAATTAAGTGATTATCTTGAAACAAAGGTGAGCATAAAAGGAAGCAGGAATAAGGGCAAGATACTCATAGAGTATTATGACCGTGATCAACTGGATGAGCTGTTCCTGAAGATATCAAAAAGCGATGAGTAAAAGAAAAGGATGTTTCACGTGAAACATCCTTTTTGGTTTATATAATTCCCCGTATCAGCGGTAGTAGTATATTCCCTGAATAGAATATAGAAGTTGCAGTAGCCGAATTCACAAGGTCCACCAGGAATGTTGGCATAAACAAAAGTATGAATGGGACTATCATGAATACTACATGCATTGCAAAGAAACCACGAAGCAATGAAACTATTCCACCGGCAGTGTAATCAAACAATTTCAGCTGTGGGAAATCAACAGCATAACTTGTAGCGTTGGTCAACAACATAAATATACATCTCAATATAACAAATAATATGATAAAAGATATAATATTTATAACCAGATAATAAATGCTTGTATTGAAATATTCACCTACTGTAGTAAGTCCCTGATCAGCGAACGCAACGTTTTTCATGTTGGATTCAATGACATTGCTGATGAAGTTAGGGAGCTTTGCATTTGCTATGATGGAGTCGATGTCCGTTTCACTTAATGTGGAAACGACTCTTCTAGCAGCTTCAAAATCATTTACCTTTTCTGCACCTTCAATATAGAACTGAAGATGAGATACCATTTCGTTATTGACTATTTTTTGAGCAAGCCCGCCATAGCCGAAAAAGGCACCTAACCATGAAAGAAGGAAAGCGCCTATATTAAGCAGTGAGGGGATGAACCCCCTGTACAATCCATTCAAAAAATATAGTCCTATGAGGACGATAACTACTATATCAATAATATTCATTGATTCTCCTTATTTGCCGACAGAGAAGAGATAGCTGTCCTTCTCTGAACGTATCAATACAAGATTTGATGATAGTCTTTCCACGCTCTTCACATCAAAGTCCAGAGAAGTGGTACTTATATATTCACCTTTATAATTATAAAGATAGATAGCATCATTTGTAAAACAATAAATGTTTTTATCAGACAGGATAGTGTTGATTATCCCTGTAGGAAGAAGAATGGTGTTGTCTATGCCATTGATGGACAGGACTCTTATGGTAGAGGAGCTGCTGATCTGATCCTGAATAGGCATGTATGCAAAAATTATGTTTTCCTTGCTCTGGTATACATCCATTATCTTGTTTCCATATATCATCTTTTCAAAGAATACTTCACCAAGAGTGTCATAGACCTGAAGTGAAGAGGTAGTGTTAACATAGACATTGGAATTGAGGAACTCAACATCGCTGACAAGATGATTATATATCTCGTATACTCCGGTAGTTTTGTGCTGGGATGGAAGTATTGAAGTGATCTTTGTTATAGGTTCCACTCCTGATGTATCAAGAGTCATATACCAGAAATTGTCAGAATCGCCGAAGAATCCATAGTTAAGAAAATATGTATTTGAAAGCTCAATCCTGTCTATCTCTGATCCTGTTGAATTGAATATACGGATATAGCTGTTGGTGGAATTATCCAGGCTTGAATAAACGGCAACTGTATTCTTTCCACAAATGACCTTGTTGATCTTGAAATCAGACTGAGGGATAGTATACAAAGGAGTCTTATTATCATCAAGAACAGTGGCTGTGTCTTTATTATACAGACACAGCACCTGTGTACCCACTGCAAGATCCATATCTGCAGATGAAAAAGTAGATGTCCAGACGATCTTTCCGTTTTTTCCGATCTTTTTGAGGGTGCTGTCCTCAAGGAAGTAGATATATTCTCCGTCACTGGTATAGACCGGTGAATCGAGGGAAACATTAACCTTTGATATGTTCAGATCTTTCTTGAAGAGACCTGTGAACAAAAAAAGGTACAAAACGCCAAATACTACCAAAAGAGAGATCACTGATATGATAGCGATCCTGTTTTTATATAGAAAGGAAGATTCCTTCTTCCTTAAAGATCTGTTAATCCTGTTTTTTCTCATAATCCAAAATCATAATCCTGGCAATTTATAGGTACAACAATAATACTATATTTTAGAGGTTTTGAATTTGAATTAATTATGAATAAAGCCGTTTTCGTGAAACTTAAAAGGATAGACAATAACAGATAAATAAACTATCATTTTCCCATGAAGATAAAATTCACTGAAAGAGAAAACAGAATAATAAATTCTATCCTGACAGTGTTCAGGGATAGCAGGTCGGTCCCGTATCTTGTTGGAGGATATGTAAGGAATAAGCTTATTGGTATCACACCTAAAGATTTTGACATAGCTTCATCCATGCTGCCTCATGAGATAGTGGAAAGAGGGAAAGCACTGGGCTTTGAATACTGCGATATAGTGAATGAGAAACTTGGAACAGTCCTCCTTATAATAGATGGCGAGAAGATAGAACATACTACATTCAGAAAGGAAAGTTATCCTGCCGGGGGATCACATGAGCCAAGCAAGGTAACGATCGGCGTCAGCATGCAGGAAGATGCCATGAGGAGGGATTTTTCTGTCAATGCGCTGTATGCAGACCTCAGGACCGGTGAAGTCCTGGATCCTACAGGCAGAGGACTTGAAGATATAAGACTTAAGCGACTTAGATCTGCAACAGAAGATCCGGAGGTCATGATAAAGGATGATGCACTCAGGCTACTTCGACTCGTCAGATTCGCCTGCCAGCTTGAATTTGATATTGACAGCGAGCTTGCAAACAAAGCAAGGATATACTCATCGCAGCTTACATCAGTTTCAAAGGAAAGGATAGCCAAGGAGATGGACGGGATACTTCTGGCTGATGCTGATGATAATGAGAAGAGGACCCACAATAATGGATCAAGAGCAGTGGTGCTACTGGAGAATCTTGGGCTCATGAGGATCCTTATACCAGAATTTGAAGATTACAGACATATAGGATATGGAACATATCATAAATATTCTGTATATATACATACTGCTCATGTTGTAGGTAATGTCCCGGCAGACAAGGTCCTTAAATACGCAGCTCTTCTTCATGATGTAGCAAAGCCCATGATCTGGAGGACTACCGGGACTATGCATGGTCATGATATCGCAGGGGAAGAGATAGCTTACAGCAGAATGCTGGCAATGGGGCATGCCAAGAAGCTGAGCAGAGAGGTGGCTATACTGGTCAGAGAGCATATGTACGATCTTCGAGGAGATGCAAAGGAGAATAAGATCAGAAAGAAAATACAAACACTAGGCTATGAGACATTTGAAAGACTGATCGAACTCAGAAGGGCAGATTTTCTCGGAAGCGGAAGAGAAAAGGAACCGGTAAGGACAGCTGATAAGTTTACAAGGGTAATGGATCAGATGAAGGATCAGAAAGTACCTATGCAGCTGTCAGAACTCAACATAAGAGGAAGCGATATCATAAAAGCATATAACATCAGAGGAAGAATGATAGGGGAAGCGCTCGATCGTCTTCTTTCGTACTGCTGCATGCATCCATTGAAAAACACAAAAGAAAATCTTCTTAGAGAAGCAGGAAACATTCTCAGAAATCTAAACTGACCTGTAAACCAGTAACTCATCGATGAGCACAGCTTGTAACACAGTACTACATTTTAAAATGAATGATCATTGATGGTGTATCTTGAATAAACGCAAGTAAAATAGTATATTTAAACTAGATTATTATGTATAAAAAGGCGGGAGACCTATGGAGAGACAACAGGATATTAGTAAGAGAAATTCCGGAAAATTCGTGAATGTTTCTTTCCAGACAGCAATAAATGATCAGAACGGTGAGAAGATGGTCAGAGTAAAGGCACGTGTCCATTACAAGGAAAAAGGACAGGGACCTGTACTGCTGCTTCTTCATGATGTAGCACAGACAAACGATATTTTCAAATATATAATGCCAAAGCTGGCCCAGGATTTCAGAGTCATAGCGCCGGATCTTTTAGGACATGGGCTTTCGGACTGTCCGGATATAGATTATCTGGTGGAAGACTATTCACTGTATCTTGAAGCTTTTATAAAAGCTCTTGGGCTTGAGAACATAAATATACTTGCCTGCGGTCAGAGCTGTGCATATGCCGTGGATTACTGCTGGTATAATCAGCAGAATATAGAGAAGATGATATTCATCAATCCTGGTTCTTTCTCCGATCTAAAGCTTGGCATGGCTACAAAGATCAACAGTTTCTATGGTGGCATGGTAATGAAATTGTTCAGGAATGAGAATTTCGTAAGAAAAATGTTTGAAAAGGCATTTTTTGACAAGACTGCCTTAAGAGACAGCTATATCAAGGCCTTCTGTCGCCCGTATGAGAATCCTGATGTTCAGTACAGTGTCAGGGCTGCAATAGCCAACTTCGACGATTCCAATGCCATCAGACTCTTGGACAACATATATAAACCTATACTGTATCTCAGCGGAAATGAGGATCTTATCAGTAACAGACATACAAGCAATCTTTATCTTAACTCTTCAGCAGTACCTTATGATATGGTGATCAGGAACTGCGGAGCGCTTCCTCATCTGGAAAAGATCGAGAATTCCGCAATGGGTATACTCAGATTCCTGTCAGAGTAGGTGGTCAGATGACATTCGATTTAAATAATCTGGATATGGTGATAGTCCCTAAGGGAGCTCTACGTATCCTGCTTCACAGAGATCCTTTGATAATAAAGGTATATTTATATGGATTGCTGAATTCGTCTGCATCACAGCAGGAGATATCAGGCGCACTTGGTATTGATGAAGGAAAGATCCTCAGTGCATTTGAAAGTCTCCAGCAGGATGGACTCATAGAGATAGATATCAAAGAAAAAAGGATAATATATAAGAACATCTCCGCTCAGAAAGAAGAACTGGATCATAACATATATACTGATCAGGTATTTAATTCTACACTTGAACAGTTTTTCGGTGACAGAGTACTTAACCGCAGTGACTACGAGACATTTTACAGGCTGATAGATACCTATGACATGGAAAAAGAGGTCGTCCTGACTCTGGCTGAATACTGTATCAAGCTATATGGGAACAGGGTATCTTCAGGTCAGATCATGAAGACGGCTGCACTCTGGAAGGATGAAGGTATAGATACCAGGGAAAAGGCTAACAGGAGACTGGCCTCATATTCAAAATATTATGCAGAAATAAAGGAACTGCTCACTATGCTGAGCATAAAGAGGGCACCGACAGAACAGGAGATGAGTCTCTACGAGAAATGGGTGGAGACCTGGGGTTTCTCATTCAGTGGCATAAAAAAAGCTATGGATGCAACTACAGGAGCCAGAAATCCGAGTCTCAAATATCTTGATGGCATCCTTAAGAATCTTTATCAGAATGGAAAACTGTCAGCTAAGGATATAGAGGATTATTTTACCCTCAATGAAAAGCTTGATGATAACATCAAAGAGGTCCTGAGGGAACTTTCATATTCCAGCCTTGCAGTTTCATCTGTTCAGAGAGAAAAGTATCTTTCTTTCCTGGAACAGGGCTTTACCCAGAAAGAGATACTTCTGGCCTGCAGACAGGGCAAGGGAAGGAACAGGATAGACCTTGAATATGTGGGTACCGTTCTTGGCGGATGGAAGATGCTTGGTCTTACAAGGGAAAAGGATATCCTTGACTATCTGGAACAGGAGAACAGGAAAACTGATACAGTAAAAGAGATATACAGGATCGTTGGTAAGACAGGAACAGTCTCCAAAACAGATGTTAATCTGTACAATCGTTTCAGGGATGAACTGGATTACTATGATGATGTCATATTATATGCGGCCGAATGTGCAAAGGGGTATGCCACACCGTTAAGAAGCATGAACACAATACTTACACGATGGAAACAGGCTGGAGTCCGTAATCTTGCAGATGCAAAAAGGTACAGTCAGAAAAATACCAGGACTGGAAAGAATATAAGTGATATCATGGAACATGACTATTCTTCAGAACAGAGGAAGATGAGTGATCCGAGACAGAGATTCAAAGAGAGAGAAGATAACAATGAATAACATACAGGATATTTTTGCATATCTGGATCTTCAGAGAAACAGAGAGGAACTCAGAAGAAAAGACTGGACAGAAAAACTGTATCAGGCACACCCGGACATAAGAGATCTTGAAAACAGGAAAAGAAAGATCATTCTTGACAGGCTGAAGGAAGTGATGGAGTCTCCTCTTGAAAAGGATACGATCATAAGTAAAAGTGAGACCGAGATAGGGGAGATAGACAGACAGCTGAATGAGCTCAGAGAACTGTACAGGGTTGAGCCATACAGGAATAAGTATATTTGTGATAAGTGCAATGGTACAGGATACTATAATGGTGCATTGTGTACCTGTGTAAGAGCAAAGGCATACAAGGAGCTTTTCGGTGCCAGGACAGCATCTGATATCAAGACGTCATATGCTCACTTTGATAAACATTTATTTGATGAACAGGATCAGCTGGATGAATCTGAAGCAACAAGATTGTTTCTTGAGGATTATGCATCCCATTATGATAAGAATGACAAGAAGATCATTGTTTTTTCGGGACCTCCGGGGCTGGGAAAAACTTATCATATGGAAAGTCTTCTTAAAATACTGTCAGAAAAAGAAGAGGATATCTGTCTCATATCATCATACAGGCTTTTTGATGCTTTTCACAAGGACAGACTCGGAGAACTTGAAGATCTGAGGATCATATACGATTCAAAGATACTGGCGATCGATGATCTGGGCAGTGAACCAATGACACAGAATGTTACACGAGAGTATCTGTTTGACATGCTGACATATCGCATGGAAAAAGGAACATATACTTTCTTTGCAACGAATAATGATATCAAACAGTTACAGGACAGGTATTCAGGAAGGGTAGTGTCCAGAATGATCGGTTCTGACAGTATCTATCTTACGTTCGAAGGGAAGGATCTGAGGATCAGAGGATTCTGACCGTTGGGTATCAGGATGCTGAAACTGTATCCTATCAGTGAGTGCATAAGCCTTCACAGAT
>AUXO018567923.1_pt1 | contig 12579 bp, 13 predicted proteins | sample 768731 | NCBI WGS metagenome assembly AUXO01 (sample SAMN02715735, study PRJNA202380) | gut metagenome | biome: sheep rumen | host: Ovis aries | place: New Zealand: Palmerston North | reverse complement strand
ACAATTTCCTCACTTGATGGGTCATAATAAATCCTGTCAATGACTGAAATGCTGTTAAGCTGTATTTCCTTCGTCACGTTTTCAGTTGAGCCATTATCAGACTTCGTAAGTGTGAGTTTGTTGCTTACTGCATCATATGACAAGTCAACAAAGTTGTAAAGACCAGCGTTTTCAAGCCTTATTGTGTTGTGAGGCTCGTCTGTGCTGAGATTTACGCTGATGACTGGGTTAACTGGGTCTGTATTGTCAATATTGATTGAATGGTCTGTGTTGACAACTGACTTAAGTCTGCCTTCAGTGTTTGCGCTCAAAGAATCAATTGCTCCACTAAGTACGCTATCAGCTGCGATTCTTTCTTCTCTTTCAGTGTCAATTGCACCGCTTAATGCCTGGTCAGCTGCGATTCTTTCTGACCTCTCTGTATCAATCTTTAAATCAAGTGCTGAATCAGCTGCGGATAAAGCATCAAGTGCCTCTTTGACATTTGAATTGTCGCCATATTTGATATTGTCAGCAGTACCCTTTACATAAAGAGTATGGTTGAAATCAGTAAGAATGTTATCAGATGCACTATAAATCTTCGCATCGGCTGAAACCTTGTCCCTTCCAGTAACGTTTCTTGTTCTTACAATCTTAACGTTGTGTGCTTCATTCTGTGGCTCCCAGTCTTGCAGCATTTCACCAACAGGAACTGTTACAATCTGTACCTGGCCATTACCATCGATATAAGTAATTATAAGTGCCTCTTGTACGTCATCATAATATATGTTTTCAAACAGCTTAAACGTATTCAGCTGGATTTCAGTGTCTTCCTGCCCAGAAACCTTGAACACAAGCTTGTTCTGGTTGCTGATGTAATTAAGCTTTGTTGAAGCAAAGAAACCATCTGTCCTATTTACGATTATGTTATCATTGTCGCTTGACAATCTGATTTCAGACAGTTTGTCAAGTGCGGCCTTAACATTTGATTTTGTGCCACCGCTATAGTAGATGATATTGCTTGCCTTTCCATCAACATAGAGATATCTTGCATCTGGAGTTCTTTCAAGTATGTTGGTTGAATTTGCATCCTTTGTGTAGGTGTAAGTTCCGTCTGGCTGTTTTGTCCTAACCTCGTCCTTAAGTCTTACATCAGCTTTCAGCACATCCTGCCATGGTTCAACGTGGCTGTGGCCATCGTCCTCATGTGAATATCCAACCTCTTCCTTTGTCAGGATAACTGGTGTCTTTGATGCTTCATCTTCCACACCCCATTCTGCAATAAGCTTCTCACAGCTGATAACAACGTCATCACCATTCCTCATAATCAGGTGTAGTGATTCATCCTTCTTGCTGTAATAGCCTCTTACCAAATAGTTATTTGGCAGTTTGACTTCTGTCGTTGAAAGAGTTCCATCGCTGTTTGTGACAATGAACACAAATGCTTCCTCTTCCTCGTCATAAGTGAGCTTAATGTGAATGAACAAGCCATCTGGCGTAACCATGAGGTTTCCAGCTCTTCTGATGTCGTCAATGACACAGCTGCTTGCAACCTTAACGTCGCCGCTTAATATTGTACCATCATCTGTCTTCTCAGCGTGCAGATTGATTGTGTCAGTGTTTTTTACGACAAGTGTAAGGCTTCTTATTGCTTCTTCAAGTTCTTCTGACAAATCGGCAATTTCCTTTTCTGTCTTGTCAATATCAATGAAACAAAATCTGTTGTCGCTGTATTGCGCATGACCAGTCTCTACTCCATCTTTATTCGTGACCGAACCGATTACCAGGATAAGGTGTGGGTCGGTCTCATCCTCCTCATTCTTATAGCGAAGAACAGTAGGCTCTGAATAAAGGGAATACCCATAAGAAGGGTCTACGCTAGCAAGCCCCTCGTCGGTAAACCTTATTTGACTTTTAATATACTCAATTGCAGCATCCCTTGTGTCAAATATAGTCTCGTGATGTCTAAATTGTAATCTATTATTCATTTTTCCCTTGTTTGTTTTTCAAATTATTATATTTCTCCAAAATTAGCATCAAAATCAATCTTTATGAAATGTTCTGGATTTCCATCTTTTGACTCAAGTACAAGATTGTTTTCATCTAATGTACAAGCAGATAATACATATGGATTCTTAGAAACATCAATTAATTGACCATCAAGCAATTCATCTGCCGCAATGCGTTCTTCCCTTTCAGTGTCAATCGCACCGCTAAGTACGATATCAGCCGCAATCCTTTCTTCCCTTTCGGTGTCGATTGCACCACTTAATGCTTCATCTGCTGCGATTCTCTCTTCCCTCTCGGTGTCGATTGCACCGCTTAATGCCTCGTCAGCTGCGATTCTATCTTCTCTTTCAGTATCGATTGCGCCACTTAATGCCTCGTCAGCTTCGATTCTCTCTTCCCTTTCAGTGTCGATTGCGCCACTAAGCACGATGTCTGCTGCAATTCGCTCTTCGATTTCCTCAATCAGAGATTCCCATATCTCAGTATCTGCTGAAATTCTCTCTTCCCTTTCTGTTTCAATCGCTCCGCTTAATGCCTCGTCAGCTTCGATTCTCTCATGTCTTTCCTGGTCAAGCATTGGAATAACAATCTTAAGAAGTCTCTCAGTAGCAAGATAATCGGTATTAACAAGGTCTTGGTCACATTCTGCGTCAGTTCCAGTCTCTCCAGTTGTATATACCCTGTATTCAAGGTTGTACTGCTCGATTTCTGGGATTACAACCTCAACGCAATGCTGCACACCGTCAGAGTCATTCCAGCAAACCTCTGTGACTTCCTCACCTCCGTGTGTGTCAAAGCAGTTGTATTCAACAACAAGAGTTGCACCCTCTTCAAGTTCCTTCCTTTCCCAGTAGCAACCATTCCATTCATTGACAAATACAGCCTTTCTCTTTTCCTTGATTTCACCATTGTTAACCTCAACAACCTCTGGTGTCTCACCACCAAGTGTATAGGTTACGAAGCCTTCCTTCTGTGCATAGTTGGAAGCAAGCCAGATTTGTCTGATTTCTGGGAACAGTATGGTTTTGTAAGGAATACCGTCAATATATTCGGTGTCAAAGTAGTTTGAGCCATCATAATCCTTAACAAGCCTAACTCCATAATATGGTGACGGACATTCAGCTTCCTGAACAACTCCAGACCTGTTGTGGTCAAATACCTTCACATAGATGTCCTGGTCAAGCATTTCAGTATCTCCGCACTTGATGTGGCTTGATGTCCACAACACAGCCTTTGCGCCATAACCAGATGACTGAGGTCTGCCATATGCATCAAGAACACCAACACCAGTTGGAAGAACCGTCATTCCATATTTGTCAACACCTTGTGGCCCATCCATGCTCACTGATGGTATGCCCATGTCTGTATCGCCAGATACGTAATCGTAGTTTGAACCATTGTCATAGCTGCAACTTGTGATGGGCACTGTCTGTGAACAAGCACAATCTGGCTGTCCAATCCATCCACAAGCTGACTTGAGATATTTTCCAGCATACATGCCAAGCTCCTTGTGACATGCAGCATCAGAATGGTTTCTGTACTCACAAGGCTCTATGAGATTGAGCATCTTGTCCCAGTCAGCCTTTGTTGGAACCCTCCAACCACGGCCTTCACTTGCAATCTTATCTGCAATCTTGTTTACACCAGCAAGGTTGTAAAGATAGCCGTAATCGTTTACATATTCAACTGTTGCATATCTTGTTCCAAGTTTTGCAACCTCTGGTAATGTGCCACCAGTTGTCATGTCAATCTTTGCGATGACTGGAGCATACATGCCAGTCCTCTCAGCACCGTTGAGACCAAGAGGTGAATCCAATGTGCCATAACCCTTAAGGGTGTTGTCAGTGATAACCTTTGTCAAGATGTCAGTGCCAATAAGCTCTTCAATCTTAGACCTAAGCATCTCTAATGTGATAAGATGTTCCATCTTAATATCGTTAACACCATCCTTTGAGTCATAGTGCATTGTAAATGTAACGCCACTGTCACTGCACTCTACGCCTGCTCTGAGGTCATAAGTAATGTCACTAAGGTCAACGATAAGCTTCTCACCATTCCTTCGTGTGAGAACTAGTATCTTGTCATCTCTTATGAATTCAGCACTTTCAATGTCATTGCTCTTTAATTCAAAGAAATTTGAGTCAATTTCATTAATCGTTAATTTGCAATTCTTTGTGATGTCTTCTGGATAACCTACTAGCTTGTAGTAATAAAGTCCCTTTGCCATATTGTATTATTTTATTATGATTTAATTTTTTTTTTTATTTTAATAATAAATATTAAAAGTTTTTAAGATATTTAACGTTTTACTTGTATTTATTGTGATAAATGTATATAAACCCTACAATTTTCAATGAAAAAGCCAAAAGGATACTGGAAAGATAAGGAAAACATGATGAATGAGGCGAGGAAATATTCCACAAAGGAGGAATTCCAGAGGGAGAATTTAAGTGCTTTTCTTGCTGCATATAGGTATGGTTATATAGACGAAATGGACTGGCTTGTAAAACAGAAACAACATAAGAAGGGTTATTGGAATTACAAACACATTGAAGAAGAAGCGATTAAATACAACACGAAGACTGAGTTTTTCAATGGAAATCAGACAGCATACAGAGCTGCGTTAAAACTTGGGATTATAGATGAATTCTTCTTGAATGACTATGTACAATACTAATAGCAAAAAACTGGAAGCACTTGTTTTTAATGCTTCCAGTTTTTTTTTTGTTTACTTATAATGTATTAAAGCACTCATATTAAAAGTAGGTATAAACAATATAGAATTGCCAAAACAGAACCTAACATTCCGTTTTTTATGTCCCTGACTTCAATTGAACCGTTATATTTCTTGTCATAGTAATATTCTTTGAATAACGTTGCCATGAAGGTCAGAAAGAATGAAATTCCGCAAACGACATATACGTTCTTTATGAACAGAAATAATATCATTACCAGGATTCCGCTTATAAGCATTCCGCCTACGAAATGCAGAAGCGTATCCAGCTTTATTCTACTGAGTCGTTCTATAAGCCTGTGCAACATATTAAAGAAGTAATAACCCGATTAATGAACCAGCAAGACCGAATAAGAAGCCGTAAACAAAATTCTTCAAATTGAAGTCGTTTTCAGCCATCTGTGAATTGCATAACTCTTTAAAACCATTGACAATACCTCCAGCAAGGAAACCAAATGCTGCAAGATTCAATGCTGGTACACTACCGACTTGACCAACACAAACAACAAAACCAATAACCAATCCGATTACAGCCGTTGTAATAAAACTGTTTAAAAATTTACTCATAATGTTATTCATTTTTAATATAAATATTTTGCATGTGGATAAAAATGCCAAATATAACACAAAATATCATGATAGGCAATATGCCAACTTGAATTTTGTTATTCTTGGGATATTTATATAGAAAGAAAATAACACAACTAATTACAGATATAAACATGAAAGAATACTTAAAACTATTTGAGACGCACGCTGATTATGAGGCATATGCACAAAGTGGCGATATGCTAAAGCCTAATGTGTCATATTGTGAAAATGATGATGAGGTTCATTACAATCCATTCTCATACGCCGAAGAATATCTTACCTTCGTTGCACTTGAAGATGGAACGTTTACATTCAGCACAAATGCAGTCAGCTATTCATTGGATAATGGTGAGACATGGACTGAATTAGCTGCCGCAACTGCAAGTCCAACTGTAACCGTGGGAAAGAAGATAATGTGGAAAGGTGCATTAACGCCAATTTCAAATGAAGGTATTGGTACATTTAGCGCAACAGGAAACTTTAATGTGCAAGGCAATGCAATGTCGTTGTTATATGGTAATAACTTCAAAGGACAGACCGATTTAACAGGAAAGAACTATGCATTTTATGAGTTATTCAGTAACAACACAAAGGTTATAAATGCTGAAAAACTTTCATTACCTGCTACCACATTGGCAAGTCAGTGCTATCGTAGTATGTTCGATGGTTGTACAAGTCTCGCAACTGCACCTGAGTTACCTGCTACAACATTGGCTACTAGTTGTTATTACAATATGTTCCGAGGTTGTACAGCTCTCACCACAGCACCTGAGTTATCTGCCACAACATTGGCAACTGGTTGTTATTGCAATATGTTCCAAGGTTGTACAGGTCTCACAGTGGCTCCTGAGTTGCCAGCAACGACATTAGCACTTACTTGTTATAGTGGTATGTTCCAAGGTTGTACAAGTCTAACAACAGTACCTGAGTTACCTGCCACTACATTGCTAGACGCTTGTTATGCTTATATGTTCTCTGGTTGTACAAGTCTTACAACTGCCCCAGAATTACCTGCCGCTACATTAGCATGGAATTGTTATCAAAGTATGTTCAATGGTTGTACAAGTCTTACAACGGCTCCAGAATTACCAGTTAGTACATTGGAAGGTAGTTGCTATCAAAGTATGTTCTCTGGTTGTACAAGTCTTACAACGGCACCTGAGTTGCCTGCAACAACATTGGTAAGTCAGTGTTATCAATATATGTTCGATGGCTGTACAAGCCTTAGTAACGTCAAGTGTCTTGCAACAGATATATCAGCAAATAATTGTACTGGTAATTGGTTAAGAAACGTTTCATCAACAGGTACATTTATAAAGAACACAAGCATGACAAGTTGGGCAACAGGAGTAAGCGGCATTCCAACAGGTTGGACAGTTCAAGATGCAAGTTAAATAAAGACGATATAACCACAAAAATAGATACAAAAAATGAGCAACCGTGATTGGTTGCTCATTTTTGTTACGAAAAAATTCTTTGAATTCAATCATCCCTTCTTTCGTATTTCACATTGTTTTCTATAATCATTTGTTCCATGAAACAGTTATACATCTTGAAAGAACTGATATAGCCTATGAAACTTCCAGCGAAGTATTTTTCCAGCGGATAAACCCTTGTTGGATTTAGCATGTAGTTATATTGTATCGTCTCAGCAAGACCTTGTGTTCCACCGCCTATTGATATGTTGTATGGAACGCCTTCCTGCTTCTCGTACAAATCGTTAAGTGCCTTCAATGAAATCTTTGGAAGTTCTTTCGTCACATATACCAGCTTTCCGTTGACATAGAACATAATCTTCATCTTACCCATTACAAATGATAGCCTTATGGTGACAGTAGCCCACTCACAGTCTGGTATTACGTTTTCAAACGAATAACCCTCAATCATCGATGTCTTGTCCCTTCCTTCCTTGTCACAGTCAATTGTGAGCATCCTGTATCCTATCTCACCATTATCAGTAATCCTGAATCCCAATGCATTGTTATACAGGTCATTGTATGGGTTGTAGTTATTTGCATCCTGGTTTCTCACCTCATCAATATTATGGACAGTATATCCAGTCTTTGTCCTGTTCATGAGTATAAATAGATTCCCAGTGAACTGACTTTTCCTTCCATAATACATGAACTGTGTTCCCTCAACCCAGTCTGTTATAGTCTTTCCAGTCTTTGTCCTGTTGAAGAATATAAACTTGTTGTCTGTGTAGAAATAATACTGATTAGCCTCAGATAATTTGAATCCATTGTCAGTATAATAGTCAAAATCGCTTATGTCAAGTTCTGGTTCTATGTAATCCTGGCAATCCTCAAGGTTTCCAAGGTCTTCAAAATCGCCTATATAGTCATCACCGAATTCAGTTCCCATCTTCAACGGATTCGGGTCAAACGGTTCATTGTGTTTTATTATCACCTTCTTATATGCTATAGGGCATCCACAGCCCCTAAAAAACGGCTTAAGTATGTATTCTTCATCATTGTCGTCTTCGCCACAACACCATGTCAGTGTCGTATGCTTTGTAGTTTCATCAATAAGCTTTGGCTGTTTGTAGTATGATATCTCAAGATAGTCATACATGTCATTCCAGTCACAGTAGTCATCTGCATAGAGTTCATCATCATAATAGTTGTAATTGGTATAATCACCAAGCTCAAACGGGTCATAACCGTCGAATTCTATGCTTACGTCACCGAAATCTCCTATGATGTATGTTTTCTTGTCTATTTCTCCGCCTTCAACAAAATCATCCATTCCAAGTTGATAACAATCCTCAAGACCATCAACGTCATCTTTGTCATATTCGTATATCCACTTGTTTTCAGCCCTTGTTCCAATATAGAAGAACATTCCCTTGTTTTCTGGGTACTTGTCATTAAGCGTTTTGTCAGATTCTGGCTCCAAATCGCACTTCTTAAGGTTGAATTCAAGATAATAATCTTCGCCACTTTCAAAATTCGTAGGTAAAATCTGGTATTTATCGCATTCGGTCTTGAAGAAACCTTGATAAAAACCACCATTTAGCTTGACATATCCGTCTTCAACGTGTAATGGATACTCATATTGTAATGTGCTTCCACTTACTGCATGTAATTTCAGCCTATTGTCATTTTCTTTGATTTCATACTTATTCTCCTGGAATATCCTCACAAAATCCTTGTTGGTTATCCTGTCCTTCCTGAAATTAAATAAACCATTGTCAACACCAGTATATGTGATGTTGTTCAATGTGTATCCGCTTGATATGGCTTCGTCCCATAAATAATCATCCTTACCATAAATCCATTCATCACCATCAACACAGGACTCATCGGAAAGGTCAATATAGGATATAACACAGTCATCATAGAATCCATTTAGCTTAAATGAACCATATGTGTCTTTGTTTATGTAGAAATCCCAATATTCGTCCTTATTGATTCTTAATCTTAGATTATGATAATTGTTTACCTTTAAATTAGCCATTAAATATCACCATTTTTCTTTATTATAAATATTTATATTGTAGTAAAATCATATTATATGAAGGTAATTAATTTAAACGAGTCCCAGTTTAACAGGATTATGGAAGACTTGGAAAATTTCGGAGAAAACCCGATAGCAGACTTCCATGATTTGGGGCAGACATACATCCAATCAAAAATAGCAGACCCAGATGGTGGGGATGATGATGATTCAGTTGCTCCTACTACAAATAAATTCGCAAGAATGAACACACCTCAGCAATGGGGCACTGTTGGCGGAAGAAATGCTTCAAATACAATCTAAACAATTATGGCGATATTCTTTGAGGACACTGAAAAGGTGTCGAAAAAACAAATTACAATTCCATTAAACGCAAAAAAGGTGTTTAAGGCGATGGAAAAAGTATATGAACCTTATCTTGACAAGGTTAAGGGAGGCCATATATTGAAATCACTTGCAAGCGACAAACAATACAATAAAAAGGGAAATAAGTCAAAGGAAAACGGAAAAGACAGTTCCCTTGACACAATAAGTGTCAATGACGCAAAGGTTAGATTGCACAGAATGAACAAATTTTCTCCGAATTCAATACAATATCAGCTATATGGGGGCGAATTAGCTAAAAATATCATGAAAAACGGTATTGAACATTCAAGAAGTGTTCAGACTGTGGATATGGTAAAACCGCCAAAGCCAACATCGAACGCAAGCGTAAAGCCATCAGTCGTCAAGACAAAGGAAATAAAAGCGCCTAATGGCACTATAACATATACAGTTACGAGTGAAAATAAGGTGAATAATAAAAAGATATACATAACAGAAAGACAAGTTATCAACCTTAACGATGAAAAGAGAAATAGTAAAAGATAATTTAATCAACGAAAACGCGCTTAAAATTGACAACGCATATACTTCTATGGATGAAGGAGAAATAGAAGCACATGATGGTCAGACTTGTCTTGAAAAAAGAGGCATGACCTCAAGGCATCTTCAGCTTTCCAGCAACCATTGGCAAAGGGATGTAAAAGAATATAGCAGGGCGTTGGTGCTTTCTGAATATTCAGTTCAGAAGGAATTCGAAGTTGGTTCTGTTGAGGAAAACAATATTCTGAAGCCATATGAGTCATTTATGGTTCAGTATATGAGAAGACAAAATGAATGGGGTGCGGCAGACAGGGCATATGACGCAAAATTGAAAGACTTGCAGCATGAAAAGGAAATATTCCTTCAAGACCCGAAAAACACAATCGAGGACTGGAAGGAATTGCTCAGGCTAAGGAAAAAACAAGAAAGGGAAGCAAAGAAAGAAGCAAAGAAAAACAAAGTAGATTCAACAACGCCGACACCTACAACACAGATAATCAATCAAAACAACAATGGCGGTGGCGTTTCTTTAGGGCTGTCAAAGCCACAAATAGATGCTGATGATTCAGAACCTGTAGGTTGAATTTAAAAAGACAAACTATTTATAAAGAAAATAAAAAATATTAAATTTTATAGAGAAAATGGCAAATACAGTTCAAAACGGACAAACATGTCTTGAGAAGAGGGGCATGGAAGAAAGGCACGAAGAAATAACTCGCAGTGACTATAATATTGAGAACCAATACGGTGCAACTCATTCAGATGCCATAAGTAATGGTGATGCACAGGGAAAGGGAACTGGACATGGTGGTCATACGCACTTCCTTCCAGATTGCACAAAGCCAACCACTATGATTGACTATTCGAATTTCGACACTGAACATGGTGGCGGATGCTATGACATAAAGGGCAGAAATGGAATCAGCGGAAGAGAAAGGGCATTGGCAATATCAATGTACAATAAGGAACTTCCCTATGGCGCAAATCTTGTTGATACAAGCGCAAATGTAGCCGATGGACAATATTATGTCGGACAACAATTCGGTGTTGCAACTGAAAACTGTGGTTAAAAGGTGAAAAAATGAATTTTAGGTCGTACAAGTCAAATAAAAGGTCTATCAATGAAGCTGTCTCAAAGGATGAGGTTCTCAATGCCATACATAACAACAGGTACGTCAGGATAAAATATGACGATGAAAGGTTGGGTACTGGTGTTGGCGACCCAAAGGGTACTCGTGTAATCATGCCGATGGCGTATGGGAGTACGAAAGCTGGAAATCCTGTCGTAAGAGCTTACCAGACGAATGGTAATTCAAGAAGGGGTGCGCCGAAATGGAAATATTTCAGGCTTGACAGGATTACATCATGGAAGCCCTTGAACAAAACGTTTGAAGCGCCTCCAGATGACCTGTACAACTACACTGGTGATAGAAGTATGGGTGTTTTTGTTGATAACTCCAAATTTAACTTCAATACAAAAGGTGATATTGACGTAAAAAGGGGAAAAAATGCAGTTAACGCCCCTAAAATATCAACTAAAAACGTTCAAGGACCGATAGGCGCGGCACAACAATGGAAGAAAAACGTATTCACTTCACAGCCAAACAGCAAAAAGTATGCTGAATATGCCAAAAATATCGAACAAAGCGGCAAAAAGGATGATGATTACTGGAAAATGTATAATCTAGCTGATGCTGAACGCGATTTGACAAAGCAAGGTCCTATAAAAAGTTACGATGATGATGAATATGATATCGATGATGTCGATATTGATAATAATAGTTTTAAAAAAAATAGTTGAAAATGGCAAACGGAGAAGCAAACATGGAGGCAGTCGAAAGAATAAAGGCTGCAAAGAATAGGTCTTTAAAACTCATACAAATGGATGCAAATGGTACTTTGAATGAAATCGCAAAGGGTAAAAGAAGCAATATTAATGAGTCATTGGAAGGAAATGGTGCTAATATCACCACTAAAAGCATGATGCAAAACAATAATCAAGGCTTTCAGATGAGGCAGGCAATGAACGGTGCTGGTGCAAATAATGTGCCATCTGTGATTCTTGAGTCGTTCAAGAAAAACCCTATCAATGAATATGACTCTTTGGGAATGCTTGGGGAGCAAAATGATTCGTCTGTCCTGGACATAATCGATAACGAGCCAAAGCCAAGGAAAAGAATTGCTGAATCAGAAAAACCAGTTGTTCAAACAACGTCAGTCAGTATTGATTATCCGATGATTAGGACTATTGTTGAAGATACTGTCAAGAAACAAATGTCGGCATTCACTAAGAAGATATTAAACGAAGGTAGAGGTGGGATGAATGAGCTTAGTACCATATCAATAGGGAAAACATTCAAATTCCTTGGAAAAAATGGTGATATTTTCGAATGCACCATGAAAAAAATAGGAAATATACATGATAAAAAAAAGAGCGTTAACGAATGACGCTCTTTTTTTGGCAATAATATAGCAGTTGGCACAAATTGTTCGTACTTAATTGATATTTATTAAAAATAATACATACTGATTATGGCTAAGAAAATTATAAGATTGACAGAAAGTGACCTTCATAGACTTATAAAAGAATCTATTAAGATTGTTTTGAAAGAAGAATATGATAATGAAAAAGTAGATGGATATGTCCATTATTATGATGCGAAAGGAAGACAATATCGTTTAAACTATTTGGCACAAGAACTTCGTAATATGGGGATTGATGTTGAAGGAACAGGTTTTAATGATGATTATGATGGCTATGTAGAAGTTAGAGTAAATTTAGAACAAGCCAAAATATTAGATAAAAAATATGGTTCAAAATTCAATATGATTGGAAAAGGTAATTCTGTTGAAGAAGAATTTATGGATGCATTACGAATTGAAAATATGGTTAAAGGTTGGGGACATTAACATAATAACGTGCCAACTCCTATATCATTACC
>AUXO018245901.1_pt1 | contig 12580 bp, 11 predicted proteins | sample 768731 | NCBI WGS metagenome assembly AUXO01 (sample SAMN02715735, study PRJNA202380) | gut metagenome | biome: sheep rumen | host: Ovis aries | place: New Zealand: Palmerston North | reverse complement strand
TTAGATACATCCCAATTTTCTAGTCCTTCTAAAGTTGTTAAATAATAATTATTATAAAACACACCCGCCATATTATTGACATTAGATACGTTCCAATTTTCTAAAAGCTTGACACTCGTAATTTTAGTACCTATAAACATACTTGACATATTAGTTACATTTGAGATATTCCATTTTTCTAACCCTGATAGTGTTGTTAAACTTGTACAATGTTGAAACATTCCTGACATATTAGTTACATTTGATGTATCCCAATTACTTAATGGTGTTAAATCTGATATTTTCATTTTTAATGAAACTTGTCCCATAAACATACCTGACATATTAGTTACATTTGATACATCCCAATTTTCTAATCCTTCTAGTGATGTTAAACTTGTATTCATTTGAAACATTCCTGACATATTAGTTACATTTGATGTATCCCAGTTTTCTAAACCGGATAGTGTTGTTAAACTTGTATTTAACGTAAACATTGCATACATAGATGTTACACTTGATGTGTCCCAATTACTTAGTGGCGTTAAATCTGATAATTTCATTGGCTTTGATGATGTTCCAGCAAACATAGCATACATGCTAGTAACATTAGACGTGTTAACTTCTGATAAACCAGATATATTTGTTAAATTACTAATATATGTAAACATTAATCTTGAATTTTCATTTAATGCAGGAGGATTTTCTGAATCACTATAATAATATATTGTTCCATTATCATACCATGCATATATTGGATACTTTGAGTCACTTGTTGATACTATATGTTCTTCTGATTTGTTTGCTTCACTTGGTTCTGTATCTGATTTTAGTATTGCTGTTATATTTGTATCTACTGTACCAGCACCATTTATACTTGTATCAGTTCCTGCTAGTTGTTTTATTTTTACATTAAAATCTTGCCCTGGTATAAATACTGATTCATTCATAGCAGTATAGTTATTATCTATACTTAATGTACAGTTATCTGAATCTTTTACATCCTTAACTTCTGCATGATCTATTTCTCCACTTTTGTTATAGCAATATGTTCCATTTGTTACTTGCACTTTTGTTACTACTCCATTACTATTAGTTTTTATTATATATTTTAAATCTTTTCCACCAGTAATATTCAATGTTTTAGTACTTCCTTCAGCATTTGAGTATGTCTTAGAAGCACCACTATCAAATAAATATTGCTGTCTTGTGGTTCCTATTAAATTATTTACTTCATTTAAAAATGAATTTTTTCTTGCATCATTATACATTTTTAATACATTTGGAAGTGCTATTATAACTAATATTGCTAATATCGCTATTACTGCTAGTAGTTCTACTAATGTAAACCCTTTTCTTTTCATCTACTATCACCTATTTTAATTATAAATATTATCGTATTTTATGTCAATTTGAATGTTAATAACTTTACGAATTTAAAATTTTTTTGCAGTAAAAAAGAGCTTTTAGCTCTTATAAATCTTTATTAAAGTATTTTTTTATAAATTCCTCTCTAAATTCTAACAAATCATCATTTTCTATATGCTTTCTTATATCTTCCATTAGCTTTGTTAAAAATCTGATATTATGAATTGATATTAATCTTTGGCCAAATGATTCATCAGATACAATTAAATGTCTAATATATGATTTAGTATAGTGTTTGCATGTATAACAATCACAATCTTCTTCGATTGGCGTTAAATCTTTTATATATTTTGCATTACGTATATTAGTTCTTCCGTTTCTAGTAAGAGCATTACCATGTCTTGCAAGTCTAGTTGGCAAAACACAATCAAATATATCTATTCCTCTAATAACGCCATCTATTAAATCAATTGGTTCTCCTACTCCCATTAAATAACGAATTTTATCTTCAGGTAAATATTTAGTAGCATATTCTATCATCTTTAGTTTAGTATCAGGGTCTTCTCCCACAGATACTCCTCCAACACTATAACCGTCAAAATTCATTTTTACAGTTTCTTCTGCAGAAAAACGTCTTAAATCTTCAAATTCTCCTCCTTGAACTATTCCAAATAATGCTTGATTTTCTGGATCTTTATGAGCATCTTTACTTCTTTTCATCCATCTAAGAGTTCTTTCAACACTATTTTTCATATATTCATGCGTTACTGGATAAGGAGGACATTCATCTAAACTCATCATTATATCAGAATGTAATTTATTTTGAATATCAATACTTTTTTCGGGCGTTAAAAATAAATTAGAACCATCTAAATGACTTTTAAATTTTACACCTTCTTCACTAATATCTTTTGGTTTTGCTAAAGAAAAAACTTGAAACCCGCCACAATCAGTAAGTATTGGACCTGTTTTATAATTCATAAATTCATGAAGTCCACCTGCATTATCTACAACGTCTTCTCCAGGCCTTAACCACAAATGATATGTATTAGAAAGAATTATATCTGCATGGGCATCTTTTAACTCTTCCGGACTTAATGTTTTAACAGTGGCTTGAGTTCCAACTGGCATAAACATAGGTGTTTTATGTGTACCATATTTTGTATGAAATTCTCCAAGTCTACCACCACAGGAACAAGTTTTTAATAATTTAAATTTTAAATCCATTATTTTTCCTCCTTTAAATCAGTTAAGAACATAGCATCTCCAAATGAGAAAAATTTATATTTTTCTTTTTGAGCATGTTCATAAGCATTTTTAATAATATCTAAACTACTAAATGCGCTAACTAACATAACAAGCGTACTTTTAGGTAAGTGAAAATTTGTAATTAATGCATCAGCGCTTTTAAATTCATATGGAGGAAATATAAATATACCAGTTTCTTCAATAGTACTTTTAAATTCACCATATTTTTGTATATTTGCCTCAAGTGTTCTTAAAGATGTTGTACCAACACAAATAATTCTTTGATTATTCTTTTTGCATTCATTTAGTTTAGATGCAACTTCCGCACTTATTTCATATAATTCTTTATGCATATCATGTTTAGTAATATCACTTTCACTAACCGGTCTAAATGTTCCAAGTCCGACATTTAAAGTTACATATAAAATATTTATTCCTTTTTCTTTTATTTTATTTAAAAGTTCTTTAGTAAAATGAAGTCCAGCAGTAGGAGCAGCAGCACTACCATATTTAACAGCATAAACCGTATTATATCTAGAATTATCCTTTAAACTCTCATGTATATAAGGTGGTAATGGCATCGCTCCAACTTTATCTAAATGTTCAAGTAATACACCATCATATATTAATTTAATATGAGTAATACCATCATTTAATACTTTAATAACTTCGCATTTAAATGCATCATCAAATTTAATATTAGTACCAATATGTACTCTTTTTTGTGGACGTACTAAACATTCCCAAATATCAGTTTCCAATTCTTTTAATAAAAGTACTTCAATTTTAGCATTAGTATCTTCTTTATATCCAATTATTCTAGAAGGCATAACTTTTGTATTATTAAGTACTAAGGTATCTCCTTTATTTAAATAATTAATAATATTATAGAATGCATCATCAATATATTTACCAGTTTTTTTGTCTACAACTAACAATTTAGAATGATCTCTATTCTTTATTGGAGATTGTGCTATTAAAGATTCATCTAAATCATAATTGTATGTTTCAATATCTTTATAATTCATAATATCCACTAGGAGTACAGCCTAGCGATTCACCTCTTTTTTTCGAATAGATTATAACATAAAAAAAGAGTTTTTAAAACTCTTTTAATATAACTCATGAGATGGAGGTGTAATTGGAGTTATAATACCACTACAAAATTTGCACAAAGTCGCTCCCTCTGAACTACACATGTCTGTAGGACAAGGCGTGCATTCTTGATTGCCATATCCTGGCTTATATGTACCAGAAGGACATAATGAACATGTATTTCCATTTGAATATGATCCAGGTGCACATCCTAATCCAGTTCCACTATTAGATTCGTAGTTTTCATATGATTCTGTTTCAACTTCTAACACATTGAATACATCGTTTTCATCAAGATCTGAAATTCTATCAGCAAGATCTATTTTATTAATATCTAATTTATTACCATAAAAACTAACATATGAGGTTTGAAAAACACCATCAGTTACATAAAAATTTAATATTTCACCTGAAGTATTAAATTCAATGAAATAATCTATATTCTCTCTTCCATTTAATGAAAGTTGATTACTTTGACATCCATCGCATCTAGCATAAAATATTTCTGCATCTTTATTGTTCATCGAATCAAGAATCCATTGTTGTAAAGCAGCTTTATATATATTTTTTACTTCATTAACAAAACTTGCTTCTTTTGCATCATTATATGTTTTAATAATATTTGGTAGTGTAATAATTACTAATATTGCTAAAATAGCTATTACCGCTAGCAACTCTATCAAAGTAAATCCTTTTTTATTTTTCATATTTTTACTTATCATAGTATCATTATATAATTATTTATAAAAAAAAACAATTAATATTGTTTTTTCTTTAATTCTTTATAAATGTAATCATTCATTTCATCAGTTATATTACCAACATTATTAAATGATATTATAGCAGGAATACTTAATGCGGATACTAAAACACCATATCCTAGTAATTTAAAAATATTGGCTTCTTTTAAAGATGCATAAGCAAGTCCTAATATTCCAGACATAGAAAGAAATGTCCATAGATAACCACGAACAACATTAAAGAATATATCTTCTTTATATTCCTTTACTTTTTTGTCATTTTTTACAATTGTGTATTCTTTATTTTTTTCCATTTTTTCTTCTACCTAGATTATGTTTATTAGAATCTTGTTCACTAATTACATCTTCTTTTTCACGTCTTAAATATGATAATTTTTCTTTTGTATTCATTTTATCATATGGTTTAGCTTTATTTTTTTCTATATTTATTTCATTTGATACTTTTCTTAAATACTCTAGTTTTTCACCATCACTCATATTATTAAATTCTGAATCTATTTTATATCCACTATAAAATATTTGTTCATATAGTTTTAAAGCTTCTCCAACCATTTCATTTAAATAATTATATTTTTCATAATCACTCATTTCTTTAAAATTAGGGTCTACTTGATATCCATGTTCAATTGCAAATTCATACATTTCTAAAATATCAACTGCTTTTTGAAGAAGGCTTCTTTCTTCTTCAGTAACACCAATTATTTCACCAAATGTAAGAAGCATATCTCTTATTTCATCATTTTCTGTTTTATCTTTTGGATTGTATATTTGTTTATTTACTAGCATTCTCATTTTATTATCAGCATATGCTTTTTTAAAATTAATTAATCTTACTATTCCTTTTATACCTTTTAAAATATTAAATATTGGAATTAAACTAGCAAAAAGATTTTCACAAATTATTTTTAAATCATCTAGTGCACTATAATTATTATATCTATATCCATCTTTATTTAACTTAAACTGAGTTAATGTTCTTTCTGTCATATAAGGAATAAAACTAAATAAAACAGTAATTAAATATACATTTAATATTCCCATTTTTATTCACCAACTTCATTTTTCATAATATTATTTATTCTTTTATTAGTCATATTTAGACTTCTTACAGCCTCATTAGCAGAACTTAAATGCATTGACAATAATGGACTATATTTATTTAATTCTTCTAATACAAATTCTCTATATAATTGATAATCTCTTTCTTTTTCTTCAGGTTTAATTGAAAAAATTAAATCTAAATTTTCTCTATCATTTTTAGTTAATTTACCATAAAAAGTACTATACCATTTTAATAATTCTTCTAAAGTTGGTTTACCATTAACTACTTTTTTAAATAAATCTAAATTTGAAATAATAGTCTCCAAATAATTATTTAAATATTGCCAATTCATTGCATAATCCATTTCTTCATGTTCTCTTTGAGAAGAAAATATAATTAATCTGCTGCCCACTTTATCCATATTAATACCCCCATTAATTGCGCATTATGATACCAAAATACTCACTTTTTGTCAAATAAAAAGATATAATTTATAACTTATCAATTATATCTTCTAACTCTTCTTTTGGTGTAAATCCAACTAATTCTTCTTTTACTTCACCATCTTTAATAAATTTCAATGCAGGTATACTCATAATTCCATATTCACGAGCCAAATCTTCATGATCATCAACATTTACTTTAATAATATTAATTTTATCATCTAATTCATCTAATACAGGTCCCATCATTTTACATGGACCACACCATTCAGCATAAAAATCAACTAAATGATTACCTTTACTTATTAGTTCCTTAAAATTCTCTTTTTCTAAATATATCATTAATCTAATTTTCCTTTCTCTTTTAATAATTCAACGTTTTCCTCACTTATTATATCATATTTTATAAATAATTTAATCGCTTCTTCGTTAAATATTTTTTTATCATATTTATATATTTCTTTAAGTTCATATATATCTGATATAGCAGATCTAGTATTCTTAATAGTTTCACTCATAATTGGTGTAGAATCTAATATTTTATTTGCAAATTTTGAATTAGAAAGTCCACTAATATTAAAGAATGGTTGGCTTGTTACAAACAAGAATACAAAAACTAATAAATAAGCTTCTATAAAGCCTACTATAGCGCCACCTATCTTAGATATAATACCTAGTATAATTGTAATTTTTAATAATAATTCAATCAAACCGGTTATCTTTAATATAATTCTTAATATCAGATATACTATAGAAAATATTACTAAAAAAGCAATCATTTCATATAATAATATATTTAATATTGTAATACCACTATAAACACCTTTAAATGAGAAAAAAGGCAAATTTTTATATAAAAAAGTTGCTATAGGAGTTCTTAGCTTAAAAGATATTATAAGGGCAAGAACTAATCCTACAAGTAATACAACTTCTTTAATTAATCCTCTTCTTAAACCAGCCATAATACCTAAAATTAAACAAACAATTATAATTGCATCGACTATATTCATTAAGTCCTCCTTAGTAAACTACGTAAGGTGAAATGTCACTACCATTACCTGATTTTACTTTAACGCTATTTTTTAATGTTATTACAGGCCTTACGCCATGTTTTTCACTTACATTGCTTTGAGTTAGTTTTCCATCTTTTATAATAAAATTATATGCATATACTCCATTAAAATATGCTGGGGTCATAGTCCAATAACTATTTTCAGAATTCAAATAATTATCTTGTATTCTTTCATCATTAATACCTGCATATAAAGCCTCATCAGATGTTAAAAGTCCAATAGGATTAGATAATATATCAACACGTAATTTATCATTAACCAAATCACATTTGTAAGTGTTTATATTATTAATAAATTTATACATAGAATCATATCCAGTATTATCATTTTTATATCCATTTATACCATAATTTACCTTACCATAAGTAAACTTTGATGTTTTTCTATTACTACAATAAATTGAATTAGCAATAATTGATGAATATTTATTTAAATTATTAGAATAGTATGTGTCTAAATAAGTTTTAATTTTACTTGAATTAACATTTTGATGTTCTTTTTCATATGTTCCGCTATTAGCAGTACCATACATAAATCCAACATAAGCATTATAATTGGATTTAGAATTATATTCACTTTCACCAGTAACATTTATACTTCCATCACATATACCATCATTAATTTCACCATTATAAATGATTCGTACACCATTATCTTCAGTTGTTCTTATTATCTTATAACAAGTTTTATCAATTAATACATTATTATTTAAATTTTTACTTCCTCTAAAGAAATAAATAGTCTTTCCATCATTAGCATTATTTGTATAATATAATCCTTCTACTAATTCACTAGTATCTAAATTTTTTAAACTTTTTATGTTGTTATTATTTAATATTTTATATCCTAGAGTATCTTTTTCAAATGATGAATATTCTTCATTAACTTTTACATTTATATTTGTAGAGAAAGTAGTATTATCTTTTTGACTTTCATTAATTGTAATATTCAAACTATATTGATGCTCTTCTTTAGCATTTATTTTAATATTAGATGCTACCACTTCACTAGATAAAGGCATATATGAGTTATTAATATATGCACCATTTTTATTGCTTATTAATGAATAAACAATGTCTTTATTATCACTATAATTATTAACTAGATCATTAAATTCAATATTATAATATAATATCTTATCTGTAGTATTTTTGACTACAAAATTTTTATTAATGTTATCACCTTTTTTAGCATTAACTAACGCAATGCTACTATTATCATTAAAAATAACATTAATTCTATTATCCTCATCATTTGTTTCAGGAATACTTCTATAATTAAAATAAGCATATGTTGATATAATCATGAGTAATATAGCAAAAAAAATTAAAATAAATAATATAATAGTTTTACCACTTAATTTACCACTCATTTTATCACCTATTCTAAAAATATTATATAATTATTATACCAACATTTCAATAAAATTTGAAATAATGAAGATTTTTTGATAAAATATTTCCCGGAGGGGCTTATGATAAAAGAATGTGATATTTTAACTGAAAAAGACAATAAAACATTAAGAAAAACTAGTAAAGAAGTTAAATTTCCAATGTCAGAAGATGATATATACCTAATAAATAATATGATAATGTATTTAAGACTTAGTCAAGATGAAGAATATGCTGAAAAAAACAATATAAGAGCTGGTATGGGACTTGCTGCCATACAGTTGGGAATAGAAAAAAGATTCTTTGTAATATCATATAAAAAAGAAGATGGAACATTCGAAGAATATAAAGTAGTAAATCCTAAAATAATATCTCACTCAGAAGAAGAAATATACGTAGAAGAAGGAGAAGGATGTCTAAGCGTTACTAGATATGTTGAAGGAATAGTTCCAAGATATGCTAGAATAACTGTAGAATATTATGATGAATTTGGAAATAAACAAACTAAAAGAGTTAGAGAAGAAATTGCTGTAGCATTTCAACATGAAATAGATCACTTAAATGGAATATTATTTACAGATAAAATAGATAAAAAAAATCCATATAAGAATCAAGAAAATATGAGAGCTATATAAGTAAACATTTATTGTTTACTTTTATTTTAATAAAAAGATTTACATAATTACATAAAAATTGTAAAATAGAAGTATATACAATAGGAGAAAAGCATGGAAAAAGGAAATAAAATTAGATTTATATTTTGGGGATTTATATGGATAATTGTATTAGTTGCTTCTGCATATGGTTTTTATTCATATTATAATGGATATGGCAAGAGTGGAAAACTAAGAAAAGAATTAATGCCTATAGTTGATACTTTTAATGATTTGAATGAATTAGAAAAATATAAAAAAGCTAATGTTGAAGTAGAAGCATCATTAATGAAAAATGGAATTAAAGTTATATTTAATACAAGTCTGGCTAACTTAACATTCGTATTCAATTATGAAACAGTTGAAGGTGAAAAAGTTCTACATACTAAGTATAATAAAGTAGATGAATCAACTGGAACAATTATAGTAACATCAATGTTTGATGCTGTATCTGTAGTTAATAATCATCGTGAAGGAGATTTGTTTGAGAAATTTGGTTATGGAGATTTATATAATACAACTGTCAAACAAGGAGGAAAAATTGTAGTAGATTCAAATACAACTCATGCATATATAAATATTAGTACAACACTATTAGATGAAATAACTGATGAAGTACTAGACACATTATTTATTAAAGAAGATGATATAGTATCTATAAATGATGATTTAAAAAATAATGGATTATTTACTTATACAAAAGCAAATACAAAAGTATTTGTAGAATCAACTAATGACAAATATATTCTTTATATAAGAAGTGGAAATTATGATGATAATTTATACAAATCAATAAAAGCTGTAATTAATACGTTAGATTTTGAAGGCACTATTAAAGAAGAATTTGATCATAGCTATCCAATGATAAATACATCCACTGAATTCGGTCATTATGTTATAACATTAGATACTGATGTTAGTACAATTTCTTTCTTCGATCAAAAAGATAAAGTAATTAAGATTGAAATATTAAAAGAAAAATCAGAATAATTATTCTGATTTTTTAATTATCTAATTTAACACTTACTACTTTAGATACTCCACTCTCTTGCATTGTAATACCATATAATTTATCCAAGAATTCCATCGTTTTTTTCTTGTGTGTAATTACAAGTAATTGTGTTTTATTTTTATAATTTTCTAAGTATTGTCCAAATATAGTAGCATTATTTTCATCAAGAGCACTTTCAACTTCATCTAAAATTACAAATGGTACTTTTTCTAGATTCATTATAGAGAATAATAAACTAATTGCAGTCATAGTTCTTTCTCCACCAGATAATAAACTTAATGGTTTTTCATTCTTTCCAGGAGGAATAGCTATAATATTTATGCCAGTTTCTAGTATATTATTTGGATCAGTTAATTCTAAATGAGCACTTCCACCTTTAAATAATGTCTTAAATACTTTTCCAAATTCATTATTAATATCATTAAATGTATTTTCAAATCTTTCTTTCATTACTTCGTCCATATCATTAATAATATTAAGTAAATCTGCCTCACTTTTTTCCAAATCATTCTTTTGTTTATTTAAGAAATTAACCCTCTTAGATACTCTTTCATATTCCTCAATACTTCCTAAGTTTACTTCTCCTAAAGACTTAATCTTTCTTCTAAGTGAAGTTACCTTACTTCTAGCAATATCTTCATCTATTTCTAATGTATATTCATTCTTAGCTCTTTCATATCCTAAATTGTAATCTTCAGATAGTCTATTTAATAAATTATCAAGTGACATATTTAATTTAGTTATATCAATTTCTAATGAATTAATTTCATTATTAATTCTATTATATTCACTATTCATTTTCTTAATAGATGCTTCTAAAGTAGATAGATTAGAACTTAATTCAATTTTTTCTTTATTAAATACTTCTAAATTATGTTCTAGTTCTAATTTCTTTTGTTCATGTTTATAGTAATCTTCTATAACGTTATTTAATTCATTATCAAGCGATTTATCACTTAGATTATCTATTTCATTACTTACCATAGAAAGTTCGCTATTAAGGCCTTCTAATTCTCTATTTTTACTATTTAATAATTCGTTATTTTTAATATTATCAATATTTAATTTATATATTGCATCTTTAATGATATTTAAATCATTATCATATGTATTTATTTTATCCTCTAATGATTTTATTTCTTCTGCAATAGAATCAATAGATAGTTTTAATTTTTCAAGTTCATATTTATCACTTATATAAGAACTATTTGTTTTAAAACTACCACCAGTCATAACTCCACCAACATGTATTATTTCACCATCAAGTGATATTACTCTATATCTATGATTGATTTTTTTACTAATAGCAATTGCAGTATTTATATTATCTGCAACGATTATATTGCCAAGCTGATTCATAACAATATTATAGTATTTAGAATCATATGTCACTAAAGAAGATGCTATGCCTACATACCCAACTATATTACTAATATCTCTTAATATTTCTGGTTCAATACTTTTTGGTTTAATAACATTTAATGGAAAGAAAGTTGCTCTACCCTTATTATGACTCTTTAAGTATTCAATTGCTTCTTTAGCACATGCCTCATCATCAACCACAATATTATTTGAAGATGCTCCTAAAGCAACATCTAGCATAGTTGCATATTCTTTTTCAGTATCAACTAAAGATCCTAAAATATTATGTATTCCTCTTAAAGTAGGGCTTTCAAGAATACTTCTAACACTATAAGGTACTTTATTCATTGAATTAATATTATTTTCAAGAACTTCAATTTCATTTTTGCTATCAAGTAATTTTTTCTTTTTAGCATTTAAAGTAAATTCTACTTTATATTTTTCACTATTAATAGAGTTGTATTCATTATTACTAGATGATAATTTTTCATTAATAGAACTAATTTGTTCATTTAAATTCTTAATATCAAGTTCAATTAATGATATAGAATTCTTAAGTTCACCTTCTCTATTTTTTAAATTAACAATATTGTTTTTTACAGTATCAGATGTTTTATCATATTTATTACGCTCAGTTAATAGAGTTTTCTTGTTACTTAATTCAATCAATGTTTCATTTAATTTAAATATCTCATCGCTTGTAGATTTAATTTTATCATCAATTGTCATGATACTAACTTTAAGTTTTTCAACTTCTGTATTATCGGATGTTCCTTCAGAATCTATTTTAATAATTTCTTCTTCTAATCTTTCCTTTTTATCTTTTTTATTTTCTAACAAAGAACTATATTCTGTAATATCTTTAGCAATCAAAGCAATTTCAACACTTTCTAGTTCTGTTAATGCATCTTTGTATTCATATGCTTTTTTAGATGCTTCTTCTAAAGGTAATAAATTCTCAGAATTTTCTTTAATAATTAAATTAATTCTATCTATATTTTCATGAGTATGATTTAATTTAGATAAACTTTCTTCTTTTCTCTTTTTATATTTTAATACTCCAGCAGCATCTTCAAATATAATTCTTCTTTCTTCTGGTTTTTCACTTAATATTTGATCTATTTTATTTTGAGGAATAATATTAAATGATTCT
>AUXO014856714.1_pt1 | contig 12580 bp, 6 predicted proteins | sample 768731 | NCBI WGS metagenome assembly AUXO01 (sample SAMN02715735, study PRJNA202380) | gut metagenome | biome: sheep rumen | host: Ovis aries | place: New Zealand: Palmerston North | reverse complement strand
ATGAAGACAGTACGCTTTCCGTTACTCCGGAAACGAGAAAAAGAGTATTTGAAACGGCAGCTTCACTTGGATATAAGAAGAAAAGAACTGTAAAAAATGCATTTTCTCTCGGTATAGTTCAGTGGTTTTCGGCAGAAGACGAGATCAGGGACAGCTACTATCTTATGATAAGGAACGGAATAGAAGACTTTTGTCTTAAGAATAATATTAACATTATCAGAGTATTCAGAACTGACAGTGATTACACGGACAGCTTAAAGGAAGTTGACGGTATAATATGTATCGGTAAATTCAGCGATGAGGATATCGTTACATTTGAGAATATATGTGAGAATATCGTAGTTCTTGATATGCCTGTCAGCTCCGGTAAGATAACATCGATTTCACTTGATTTTGAAACGGCGGTATATGACGTTATGGATTATCTTACATCTCTCGGCCATGAAAGAATAGCATTTCTTGTAGGTAAAGAGTATGTAGGTAATGGTGAGGCAGTAGTTGATGCCAGAAAAGAAGCTTACATTTCATACATGAAAAAACATCATCTTTCTACCAAGGGACTTATAAAAGAAGGTGAATTTACAACGGCATCCGGTTATGAAATGATGAAGGGCATGCTTTTATCGGAAAATGTACCAACGGCTGTTTTTGCTGCCAGTGATGCAATTGCCATAGGAGCTTTACGAGCAGTAAAAGAGTCGGGACTTAAATGCCCGAAAGACATTTCCATAGTAGGATTCAATGATACAGAACTTAGCAGATTTACTACACCGACACTTACGACAGTAAATGCACCGGCATATGATATGGGACAGCATGGTGCCAACCTGCTTTTTGTAGCATCTAATCTTAGTATTAAAACGAAGCTCATGGTAAAAATACCATGTGAGATAGTTAAAAGGGACTCATGCAGTAGGAGGGGTTAATGAAGAGAAAAAAGATAGCACTTCTACTTGGACAGGGTGACGAAGAATATCAGAGTGGTTTTGTGACCGGCTTTTTGAAGGAAGCATACAGCAGGGATTTTGATGTATGTCTTTTTTCGATGTTCATTAAATATCAAAATACCAGAGAAAGGGAGATAGGCGATTCAAACATCTATAATCTTATCAATTATGATGCATTTGATGCGATAGTCTGTCTCATGGATTCAATCCAGACTCCCGGTGTTGCAAATGAAATAGAAGACAGACTCAAAGAAAGATTTAACGGACCTGTGGTATTTGTGGATAAAGAAAGTGATAATTATCCCGTTATATGGACTGACGGATATGATCTTATTTATAAAACGGTTTCTCATCTTATTGAAGTGCACGGTTATAAGGATATTGCATTTCTTACCGGTAAAAGATGGCATGTGCACTCCATAAGAAGAGTTGAGGCATATAAAAAGGCTATGGAGGATCACGGACTTACAGTCAGAGATGACAGAATATACGAGGGTGATTTCTGGTATACGAGCGGCAGCCTTTGTGCCGAAAAAATCCTTCGTAAGAAGAATGATATGCCGGAAGCTATAGCCTGTGCAAATGACTGTATGGCAATCGGACTCTGCAGTGAATTTGAAAAGAAGGGAATAAGAATTCCGGAAGATATAGCAGTTACCGGGTATGATGCCACAGAAGAGGGCAGGACAAGCCCGAAGCCTCTTACATCTCCGTATATTCCGGCAGAAGAATACGGAAGTTACTCGGTTGACTATGCCGTAAGCCTCCTTGAAGGAAAAGAACCGGAAAAACCAAATGTAGGTGAGAAGATTTTCTATGGCAGCAGCTGCGGATGCAAGTATCACAGTGAAACGGTAAACGGCATTCTCAGAAAAACCTGGGATACCGATACATCCGACGAGGGCTTCTACTCGATCCATAATTTCATGATGGATGACCTTATGGATTGTGATGATCTTTCTGCATATCTTGATATTGTTTTTTCCTATGCGTATCAGCTGACCGGGATTGAAGAACTTCATATGTGTCTGAACAGCGATATAGTATCTGTGGGCGGACTCAGTAAATGCAGTAAACCCGGGGCAGGATATGACGCCCTGATGCTTCATGCCTTAGAGTATTACAGGGATGGTAAAAAACAGAGTCGGGTAGGACTGGATAAATTCTTTAAAAAAGCGGATATGAGTCCTGTGAAGTTTAGTAAAGACAAGGCTTCGTCATACATTTTCCTTCCGCTTAATTTTGGCAGCAGGACATATGGGTATTTAATGATAAGTTATGGCACGGTACCCAGAAGCTATGATGAGGTCGTGAGAGTATGGACAGGAGCTATAGCAAGAGGGCTTGAGATGCTCAGAATAAAAGAGTCAGCGGCACTGGGTGAAAGTAAGAAAAAAGCCAAAAAGAAAGCCTACCGTGACCGGGCTGAAGACAAGATTCCTGAGAAAACCGCAATAGACGGAGTGCTTTCGGAAGAAGACAGCAAGAATATGGAACTTGTAAGAGATATTTTGGATAACAACCTTCTTTCTTACTATTTCCAGCCGATAGTCAGTGCTTTAGATGGAAGCATCTTTGCTTACGAGGCTCTGATGAGGGCAACTACGGAAAAGAAGATATCGCCACTTGAAATCATTAAATATGCATACATGATGGGCAGGCTCCGGGATGTCGAAAAGCTTACATTCATGAATGCGCTTTCAATTGCGGATGAAGATGAAAAACTTAAGAAAAGCAAGGTTTTCATCAACAGTATTCCGGGTACAAGATTGAATAACTATGACAGCCAGAGGATAGACTCGCTTCTCGAAAAGCTCGGTGACAGAGCTGTCATTGAACTTACCGAGCAGGCAGAGATTGACGATACAGAGCTTTCAAAGATGAAGGATAAGTATGAAAGACTCGGAGTCGGATTTGCGGTTGATGATTATGGAACCGGTTATTCCAATGTAAGTAACCTCCTGAGATATATGCCAAACTATGTTAAGATTGACCGGTCGCTGCTTTCGGATATTCAGGATAATGTCAGTAAACAGCATTTTGTTAAATCGGTAATAGACTTCTGTCATACCAATAATATTCTTGCTCTGGCAGAAGGAGTGGAGACACAGGAAGAACTGCGTATGGTTATAATGCTCGGAGCCGATCTTATTCAGGGCTATTTCACAGGTCGTCCGGCGCAGGAGGTAATTGGAAGTATCGATCCTCTGGTAATGGAAGAGATAAAGGAGTACCGCGAGGAATACATGAGCGGCGGCGAGCATCAGGTTTATGTTGCCGGAAGAACGAACAGAGTGCTTCTTAACAATCTTGCAAGAGACGGCTGCAATACTATTCTTGTGACAAATGAAGAAGTGACTTATCGTAACATTTCCATAATAGGTGCACCCGGGCTTGAAACTGATATCCATATCGAAATTCAGAATGGATATGAAGGCTCTATAACTCTTGAAAATGTATCGCTTTCCAACACGGGTAATCAGCCTGTAATAAAGATGGATGAGGATGTAAATGTAATCATAAATCTTATCGGTGATAATTACCTAAATGGTGGTGGTATCAGAGTTCCCGAGGGAGCCAAGATAAGCTTTGAAGGGGATGGAGATCTTTTCATTAAGCTTACAGGGGATGATTACTACGGTATAGGCGGTAATGTTAAGTCTCATCATGGAGATATCGAGTTCTTCCAGGATGGAAAAATCGAGATAGTTTCAGATGGCAATAACGGAGTCGGGATCGGATCCGGCGGAGGCGGACTCATACAGATCCAGAGAGGAAGATTTGAAATAAATCTTAATGGTGACGCGGGAACCGGAATCGGCTCATATGACGGAAATACAAATATAGTGATTGATGCTGCCGATATTGATATAAGACTTTCGATGTTCCATGGTGTATGTATAGGTTCACTTAATTCCGATTCAAGAATCAGATTGACAGACTCAAGACTCAGGTGTTATGTGGGCGGTAAACATATATGTATTCTGGGTACACTTGGAGAGGGTTCGACCGATATAATAATTGATGATTGCGATACGAGTCTAAATGTTGGCGCAGATCATTCGGTTCTTATGGGCAGTACGATGGGTAAAACCAGCCTTCGTTTCCTGAAATCACATCTTACCGGAATTGTGAAGGGTAAAGAAGTTTTTGCATTTGGAGGCTATATTGACGATAAGGAAGTTCTGATACAGGAGAGCAGGATCAGCAGCCGGATAGAAGCTGATTCTGTGGGCGGCTGCAGAATACCTGACGACAGCATTACTCTAAATGACAGTAAATATAAAATTTCAATCAATGGTGAGGAATTCACTTATAGTGAATAATCATATGCCGTGAAGCTATGCTTTTTGCCGTGTGCAACAAAGCATAGCTTTTTTTGTGTGGATTTTTGGAAAAAATGAGTGATAGAATCCGATTACGGCCGAATATTAATGTGGAGGAAATGAATGGATTATACAAAATTTAAACTCGTTTTTATGAGTAAAGTCTGCGATGCATTAAAGAAAAGAGGTATAAACAGAAACTTGGTTAAATTCTACAGCAAGGGATATACTTCCGATATCAAGGAGGAGAGAGATCTCATAATTGATGCAAATCTAAGATATTTTGGAGCAAGGAGCAGTTCCCTTATGGGAGATATCATAGTGGTAAGGACAGGAGGAGATGGACACGAAATCTGCAGGTTTGAAATGAAAGGGCTTTTTAAAATATATATTAGAGAAGGATTTGATTCTGTCATAGATGTAATGGAAAGTAACATTACGCTCCTTCGGGCTATGAATAATGAAAAGATAGTAGATAATATGCTGAATTACAGCTTCGCAAAGAAAAGGCTTATAGTGAAGCTTGTCACGGGAAATGATATAGAGGAAAAGACGAACATGATGCTTCACAGAGTGATAGGCGACATCTGTCAGGCGGTTTTTATCGTTCTTTATGAAAATAAGGACGGGAGGATGAGAAAAGTTGGAACGGCTATGCTTCCCGAAAAAATAATTAGACACTGGGGCGTTACGGAAGAAGAGGTCTGGAGGGCGGCTTTTGCCAATACGAAGAAGCATTTTCCACCGGTACTTTTCCCCTGCAGTGCAAGTGAAAACAGGGTCAGTATGCTTATAGATTCGGATTTTATGAGGGAAAATCCTGAATGTCTCAGACTGAATAAGTATGACGTGCCTGCGCTTACAACCGGGGCGTATAATGATGGGGCGGTAGCCATATTCTATCCGGGAGTAGGTGAGCGTATGGCGAAGCTTTTCGGTGAAAGCTATTACGTGGTTTTTACAAGTGAAAATGAAGTGAGGCTTCACGCTGTGGAATCTGTCTCGCTCACTGCTATTAAAAATATGATGGAGAGCCTAAGCGGGGTTCTTTCCAAAATGGTTTATAAATTTGATATAGATAAAGGAGATATAGTGGCTTTAAGCTGATATTGTTTTGATCTGGCGATCACATGAATCATAGTTATATCAATTGCAGTTATTTTGAATATAGCGCATTACTAAAGCCACTTTGCAGTATGTCAACCATGATATAAATGCAGGTTGACTAAAGCGCCTTTCTGTGATTTAATTACGGTCGGGGTTACGGGACTAAATAACAGCTAGAGGTGATTTCACATGAAAGGTTTGGTTTATGGAATAATTCTGGGAGCATATGTATGTTTATTTATAGTTGTCGGAATTCTTGATGCAAAAAAGAAACTGGGTTTTAAAGATTTTATAGCCGCAGGAAAGAACAAAGGCCTTGTTCTTACGGTGGGAACACTGCTTGCAACGATACTCGGGGCTTCATCTACCATAGGAATCGCTGATACAACTTATCAGATAGGCTTTCCGGGATTCTGGTGGCTTTGTTTAGGAGCCATAGGCCTTATCCTTCAGTCGCTTCTCATATCTGAGAAGATAAGGAAGATTGACGCAGATACACTCCCGGATCTCGCGGGAAGAATTGTTGGCGGTTCAGCTGAAATGCTCATTTCACTGATCATAGTGATCTCATGGATAGGCGTTATCGCAGGACAGCTTGTTGCGATGAGCAGCTTTCTTACATTCATCACCGGAATAAACACCAGATGGATATTTATAATCGTTTCTGTCGTTGCATTTTTATATACCATATTCGGTGGACAGACCTCTGTAGTTAAGACGGATTTTATCCAGCTTATATTTATAATGCTCGGACTTGTCATCACCTTTATATATCTTTTCTTTGTTCGTGGGGATGCGTCCGGAGAAGTTTTTAGAAGCGTTGAATTCTTAAATGAAAATTACAGACCTGTCAATCTGTTCACACAGTTTTTTGTAATAGGGGGAGTGTACTTCCTCGGACCGGATATTGTTTCCAGAAATTTCATTTCCAAAGATGAGAAGACAGCCAGACGTTCGGCTCTTACTGCCGGGATAATTCTGATAGGATTTGCATTTCTCATGGCATTTATAGGACTTTGGGCAAAGAAAAATATCCCTCCGTCAGAACTCGGAGGGATGAAGACTTTATTTTTTATAATAAACATGCTCCCGCTGCCTGTCGGAATCATGCTTTCAATCGGACTTCTTTCGGCAATCCTTTCTTCATTTGACACATGTATAATAAATGCGGCGTCAATATTTGTAAGAGATATCCTGAGAAAAGAAAGTGTAATGCTTGTCAGGATCACTGTGGCAGTGATAGGTGTACTCGCCATGATGTTTGCACTCTCCGGAAGCGGTGATATAATAACACTTCTTAGCGGCGCGTATTCGATATACACCGCAGGCGCGATATTCCCGATACTGATCGCCATACTTTTCCATGAAAAGAGAATCATCAGGAAGAATGTATGGGTAGCGGCAGTAATATGCGGAGGAGTCCTTGGAATAATAGGGTCTTATTTTCCGGGATTTATTTCCGGATTACCGATACCGGCATTCGTTAAAACAAACCTTTCACTTATAGGCATGGGTATTTCCTGCCTTGTAGGGCTCTTTTCAGTCGGAGGAAAGAGAAGCTGACTTTTCTTTCTCTATGAATTTACCGAACTCATCAGGCGGAACAGGCTTTGAGAAGAAAAATCCCTGAATGATGTCACAGCCTCTTTCTTTAAGAGTGATTATCTGTGCTTCCTCTTCAACGCCTTCGGCAACGACGGGGACTTTCAGGAATTTTGCAATGTCGAGTATCATTTCGACAAGTCGGAGGCTTGTTTCGTCTTTATGCATATTTCGGATGAATTTCATATCCATCTTAAGTACATCTATAGGTATGGAAGTAAGCATATTAAGAGATGAGTAACCTGATCCGAAGTCATCCATTTCAATCATAAAACCAAGACTTCTAAGGTTATTCACAACTTCTATAAGCTTCCTTGCATCCTCCGAATAAGCTGATTCCGTAATCTCGAGCATCAGATCTTTTGGCTCCAGATCATTTTCGGACAGAATATTCATTAAACTGCTTTCAAGATTTTCATCATATATATCGATACGCGATACATTTACCGAAACGGGAAGTTTTATTCCGTATTCTTCCTTCCACTTTTTAATCTGAGAAGCGGCTTCATTCCAAACATAGTGATCAAGTCTTTGAATAAGTCCGTTGTTTTCAAACAGAGGAATGAATTCTCCGGGACTGATCATTCCAAGCTCCGGATGCTTCCATCTTATCAGAGCTTCGGCACTGGAAAGCCTGTAAGTGTCGCTCTGAATGTTGTATTTAGGCTGATAGAATACTATAAAATCCTTGTTCTTTATTCCGTCGTCTATATCGTTTATAAGTCTTTCGTGGAAAAGAGATTTCTCATGAAGAGAATGGCTGTAAAATGAATAGTGTTTTGTATAATCGGATCTTATCAGATTGCATGCCATGTATGCATGCTCAAACCATGTTTCGGGCGTAAGGGATTTATCTACGTCTGTGTAGATTCCTATTCTTATTCTGATATTCTTATCCTTAAATTCTTCCCGAAATGCATTTGTCATATTTTTTGCATTGGCGTCAGGATCATCGGGATGCTCCACAAAAATGAAGAATGTATCGGCTTCCAGTCTGCAGCTGATACCGATGGTATTTTTAAGATAATCCTTAAGGACTGAGCTGATACGTTTTAATACATTGTCGCCTTCAGTTCTGCCATGAAGACCATTTATAAGGTTGAAATGGTCAATGTTAAGAGCAAGTGCATCCATCTTTTTCTTAGGATCATAGGATTCCAGCTGCCTTACATACTCGAAGAAGAAGTCTTTTGTATAAAGACCTGTAAGAGAATCCTTTTCGGTTAAACTGATGAGGTTTTTCTTTTCGGAAAGCTCTATGATCCTTTCGCATCTTGCGAGGATGATTTCGGGCATGTCATAGGGCTTTGTTATGAAGTCGGCAGCACCGTCCTTTATGCTTTTCAGTTCGGCATCCTTTTCGGACGTCATCACGATTACGGGAATATCGGACAGGCTTTCGTCAGATTTTATTTCGTGCAGAACTGAAAAACCGTCTTTGTTCGGCATGATAAGATCAAGCAGCACAAGTGAGTAATCCGAATGACCGCTTTTTATCTTTTCAAGTGCGTCTACCCCGTCGTCTGCAACATCCACGTCGTATTCCTGACTGAATATATTTTTCAGTATCTCCTGGTTAATGAACTCATCATCAACAATAAGAATCTTTCTTTTAAGTCCAACTTTCTTTGCAATACTCTCCATTTATCTTCCCCCATAAAAGACACGAGTAATGTGCCATATCAGTCACGTGCAGTCACTTTAATTATAGCTATAAGAAATTATTATTTCAACGATTAAAAGAAAGGAGTCGTCTTATCAATCAAATAATTTAAAATCAAAAGATTTTTACTGCATTTTTTCGAGAAAACATATATAATAACAATGTATGCACTTTTTCGTTAATGAGTGTATTTCATTGTTCCGGAGGTTTATGGATTATGAAACTTGGATTTATAGGTGCCGGTAATATGGCTAAAGCCATAATAGGCGGGATATGTGCCAAAGGAGTTGTAGCGGCTGATGATATGATCGTGGCATCTCCGGTCCCATCTGAAAGGGATTATATTACTGATACTTTTTCAATTAAGAGCACTGCCTCAAATGTTGAAGCAGTCAGTGAGTCGGATATGATAATCATAGCTGTAAAGCCGGGAGTAGTTCCTAAGGTTGTGGATGAGATTAAAGACGCGATTACTTTGGATAAGTTTATAATCTCGATTGCAGCGGGCAAAACCATAGGATGGTACGAAGAGGCATTTGGAAAAAAGATTAAACTTATACGTACTATGCCTAATACGCCGGCTCTTGTAGGGGAAGGCATGACAGGCGTAAGTCCTAACAGTGAAGTTACGGAAGCAGAGATAGATGCGGCGATGAAGATACTCAGTGCATTTGGCAAAGCCGAGATAGTTCCTGAATCCATAATGGATGCGGTTGTATCGGTATCAGGCAGTTCACCTGCTTATGTATTTATACTTATAGAGGCTATGGCAGATGGTGCTGTCAAGCTTGGAATGCCAAGAGACAAAGCTTATACATTTGCGGCACAGTCGGTTCTTGGCAGCGCAAAGATGGTTCTTGAGTCAGGAAAGCATCCGGCTGCTCTTAAAGACATGGTATGTTCGCCGGCAGGGACGACTATAGCTGCAGTTCAGGTTCTTGAAGAAGCCGGTTTCAGGGGAAGTATTATAGATGCGATGGAGGCTTGTGCGGAGGTTTCCAGATCGTTGTAATTATATATTTACAGGGGGTTTTAGAATGGGAGAAATGAATCAGGAAACATATGACCAGGAAGAAGAACTTGCGATAGTCAACAGGCTTGTTCTGGTGATATGCGGACTTATATCTGCTTTTATAGCGCTGGGATATCTGAATGATGCAAGAGAAGGGGGCATAACGTGGACTTTCGGAGGCATCGTTGCGGCATTGGCGGCATTCTGTTTCATGGTGATTTTCGGCGTTTATATGCAGGACAGGTACAGTATAAACTTGAGGCATGTAGTTGTGGCGGCATACGGCGTGCTCTACGTGGTGATGCTTATAGGCGCTAAGAATGACCTTGTTTTCATAATAGCAGTTCCTTTGCTTTCACTTCTAATGCTTTATTTTGATTTTACATTTATAGCAAGAACCTGCGCGATAGTTTTTGTCCTCAATCTTGGATTTACCATCAAGTATGTACTCGATGGGGCTATGCCTTCGGGAGCGCCTGCTGATATATCAACGATAATTCTTCAGGACGCGGGCATCGGACTTCTTGCTGTGGCTATAGCATGGGGAACAAAAGTATCCAATAGTATAAACATCAGAAAGCTTCTTACCATTAATGCTGAAAGAGAGAAGAGCGAAGTTCTTCTTCGTGATGTGCTTGAGATCGCGGCAAAGGTAAAGGAAAGCTCTGCATCTGCAAATGAAATAATAACTAATCTTCAGAATGGTACATCCAGTACTGCCGAAGCACTTAATGAGATAGCGGAAGGTAATTCTTCAACTGCTGTAAGTATTGAGAACCAGACTGAAATGACAAATAATATCCATAATATGATTATGGATACAAAGAATCTTTCGGAGAAGATGCTTAGCGAGGCAAAAACAAGCCTTGCTTCTGTAGCCGGAGGACAGGCTTCCATGAAAGAGCTGGCAGCGCAGTCAAGCATTATTGAAGAGGCAAATACAAAAGTCAGTGACGAGATGCAGCTCCTTAAGGCTAATACAGATAAGGTTGTTGCAATAACCAATCAGATATTTGCCATATCCAACCAGACCAATCTTCTTGCTCTTAATGCTTCTATAGAGAGTGCGCGTGCCGGTGAAGCAGGACGCGGTTTTGCGGTTGTTTCCGAGCAGATAAGGATACTTGCTGAACAGACGAGAACACTTACTGAAAATATTCAGAATATAGTTGAAGAACTTCATAAAAATACCGAGAAGACCATGAGCAGTGTTTCAATGGTTCTTGATGCATCCATTCAGGAGAAGAAGGATATCGAGAAGGCGGGAGCACAGTTTGATGAAATTAAAGAGCATATGGATTTACTCGGAGGAAATGTTGATTCAATGAGTAAGAGCATTGATGACATACTCCTTGCAAATGATAATATCGTTGACAGTATTACCCAGATTGCAACCTTCAGTGAAGAAGTTGCTGCAAATACTGAAGAGGCTTATGCTATCGGAACAAACAGCAATGCTGAAGCCGAAGAAGCGGTTAAGATCATGAATGAACTTATGGAGGCTGCGGCTTCACTTGACCACTACCTTGAATAGAAAGGAAAAATATGAATCTACCTAAGGATCCGAACATTTTACTTAGTTATATAAATACAGAGCTCAGGGATAATTATCCATCCCTGAGCGAGCTTTCTCATTCGATGGATATTGATATGGATATGTTAAAAAGTACTTTACTTAAGTCCGGATATTCATATAATGAAGAAATGAATCGTTTTATTAAGAATGATTGTTAGCATTTCCTAACATGTATAACTCCGAAAGGAGTAATTCCAAATAAATATTATGAAGAGGAGACACCACTATGTCACAAAAACCAGTAGTTCTGATGGTCCTTGATGGATTCGGACTTTCAGATAATCATGAAGCAAATGCAGTTTACATGGGTAAAACCCCTAACATTGACAAACTTATGGCTGGAGCACCTTTCCAGAAGGGATACGCATCAGGTATGGCAGTAGGTCTTCCTGACGGACAGATGGGTAATTCGGAAGTTGGTCATATGAATATCGGTTCGGGCAGGATCATTTATCAGGATCTTACTCTCATCACGAAGTACATCGAGGATGGAGTATTCTTTGAAAATGAAGAGCTTCTTCGTGCGATCAATAACTGCAAGGAGAATAAGTCAGACCTTCATATCTGGGGACTTCTTTCAGATGGTGGAGTTCACAGCCACAACACACACCTTTATGCACTTCTTGAGATGTGTAAGAAAAATGACTTTGAAGATGTATATATTCATCCGTTCTTTGACGGAAGAGATACACCGCCTGCATCAGGTAAGGATTACCTGCAGGAACTTATAGACAAGATGGCAGAGATAGGTGTCGGTAAAGTGGCATCCCTTTCAGGCCGCTACTATGCAATGGACAGAGATAACAACTGGGATCGTGTTCAGAAGGCTTACGATTCACTTGTTACAGGTGAGGGCATTAAAGCAACCGACCCTATACAGGCTATGCAGGATTCATATGATAATGGAGTTACAGATGAATTCGTTGTTCCGACTGTTATAACTGACGAAGCAGGAAATCCTGTGTCACTTGTAAAACCGAATGACTCAGTTATATTCTTTAACTTCAGACCTGACAGAGCAAGAGAGATTACAAAGGCATTCTGCTTTTCTGATGAGGATATCGCAGCTCAGCCGGGTGATGCATCGGATACAAAATGCATTAAATATCTCAAGAGAGCTAACGGTTTCATGCCTCTTACATATGTCTGCTTCAAGGACTATGATGTGACTATACCTAATAAGTACGTTGCATTTAAGAAGGTCGAGATTACAAATACATTTGGTGAATTCCTTGCAAAGAAAGGTCTTCGCCAGCTTAGACTTGCAGAGACAGAGAAATACGCTCACGTTACATTTTTCTTTAATGGAGGAATTGAGGAGCCAAATCCGGGTGAGGACAGAATTCT
>AUXO017836808.1_pt1 | contig 12581 bp, 18 predicted proteins | sample 768731 | NCBI WGS metagenome assembly AUXO01 (sample SAMN02715735, study PRJNA202380) | gut metagenome | biome: sheep rumen | host: Ovis aries | place: New Zealand: Palmerston North | reverse complement strand
AGGGCGCGCAGTGTAAGTCTTTGGTAAAAGAAAAGCTGAAATTCAGAATCAGTAGGCCGAATAATATCCAAATAATAATCCGGGTAAGCTGTAAATAAGTCCGCCCATTTTCGTAAGTCCTCTTCATGTTCTATTAAATATTTTTGAGTTAAAACAGCTCCTTTCTCTAATTCTATTCCCTCACGCTCTGCAATTTCAATATATTCATTATCTTGCATAAGCTTCTGGCGCGCAGTAAGTATAACTTTCTTTTTCTTTTCTTGCATCTTACCACCACCTAATCTAATTCACTTTCAAAAGTTTCATTCTTAAATAAGTCTTCAAATCCCTTATTCTCATATTCGTCAAAGTCAACATCTTGCTCTAAGTCATAATAATTTTCTAGTTCAGCCGCAGTTTTAAGTGATTGAATACGTTGAGTAATCTCATCTCCTATACCAGATTCATTAGTATAAAGACGCTGATTCCAAGTTTGAATATTTTTAATTGTCTCATCAACCTCATCTCTTGTCGCGCCGTCATAAAACTTATTTTTCCAACCTCTTTTTTCTAACCATCTAAATAGCTCTCCGGTAGATTCAAAATCACTTGCGTTTTTAACGTTCTTCGGAGTAAACTCTCCCGTCTTAACCAACTTATCATAAGATGCAAGCAATTTATCGAAGTCTTCTCCTTCTCTAATCCTACAATCAATCTCATAAGAAATCTTACAAATTTTAACGGCCTGATCGCCTTGTAATGCGCCATTGATATTCTGAGTCAATAAAAGCCCATCATATAAGTTTTCCAAGTAATGGAGCGCCTCATCGTCATAATTAAAACCCCATTTCTCTTGGAGTTCTCTTCTTTTTTCATCACTAACCAGAGGTATAACTTCAGATAAACCACCTTGTGCTTTTAAATCTTTATAAGCCTCAAAGTAATCTTTCCAACCTATTCCTTCATATTCAGAAGCAAAAAATACATTAGCATATACTGGAAATACACCGTCACCATTTATATTCCTAAGTTGTTCAAACTTTTCCGGAATAAAAGGAATATCAATATATTGACACAACTTATCAATAAAATCCCAGTTAAATTCTTTTTCTACTAAAAGTTTTTCTAAACAATCATTACAAATAGGTAAATGCTTATCTTTATAAAAAATAGATTTGGTCCTAATATAGTTGGAAGAATTTTGCGGGCGGCCGCAGTGTTCGCATACTTTAGAATAAAACTTAGGCTTTTCATCTAATCCATCAATCATATTCTAATCTCTCCCTTTATTAGCTTTTTTAAGTATATAAAGTAAATTTCTTCTTCTTACTCTAGAATATCCCTCTACTTTAGTAAAAAGCTCATCAAAAAGTTCTTCCGCACTTTTTGTTTCTTTCCTTTCTTTATCTTTATAAATACTAATGCCGCATATGGTTAAAATACCAAAATATTCCTGCGCAGGTAACTTAACAATTTCCCGTGCGAATTTTTCCATATACTTTTCCAATTGTTTTTCTCTAATAGTCATAACTACTATAACTTCTCCTTTTCTTTCTTTTTAAGTAAACGTCTTTCTTTTTCACAAGACTTACATTTCGAGTTAAATCCTGTAGAAGATTTACTCTTATGTACAAAGTTCCTACTATGTAAAAGTAAGGTTCTTCCACAGAAATTACATTTTCTGAAGTTTTCCGGGAAGAATAAGTTTCCAATAACCTCAAAGTGATATTGCGCGGCTTCGTTAATTTGTTTAATAATCTTTTGTCTAAAAATAGTACTAATATAATTAACCGTATAAGTTTTTTTATAAGTCTGATTTATATAATGTTGAATTTCTTGGTTTTTCTTTCCTTCTATTTTAAAGCGCAATATATCTCTTTGTAACGGGGTAAGTTCGGCAAAACTTATATAAAACTCAAGCGTATCAAGTAGTGCTTGTGTAGTATCTTCAATGTTATGTTCTTCTTTTTGACGGCGCGCATAATCAGCTAACTCGTTATAAAATAAAATAACTTGATATACGTCTTCTAAGTTGCGAAAATCTATTGTTAAAGTAGAAGGAGGTAAATCGTTTTCTGCTTTATTGGTCCAGTAAAATTGAGAAATTTGGTTGAGTTCGGTAGATGTATACTGCGCGGGGTCGAAATTTTCTTTAAAAATAAGATTGCTAAATTTATTATCTTTATAGTATAAGCCGAGCGGCCGCACTTTAATGTCATAGTCGTAGGTTAGGGTTTGGTTTTGGTTTAAGTTGGGTGTTGGTGCGCTAAAAGGTAGAGTTGGTGCATAGAAATCTTTATAGGTAAATTGTTGTTTGCGAAGTTCGACCAGTTCGTGACGTTTTTTAAGATAGGTATATGGGTTTAAGTGAGTTGATTTTTCGTATAGGTTTTTTTGTTCGGCTGGAGTAAAACGATTTAAGAGTTGTTCGCGAGGTTTTTCTTTGCGTTTGCCGGTACGTAAGTCGTATAAGTTAAGGAGGAGTTCCAATTTGTCAATTTGTAACCACAGGTCTTCTAAAATTTCTAAAATTGGCGCAGGTGCTTCTAAGCGAGCTTTGGCGCGAGAAAAATTAGCTTTGGTTGTGGTGTATGGGGTTGGATCGGTTGTGAGTAAGGCTTCGTTGAAGGTTGGAGCTTCAATGAGAGCATCAAGCGATTCGGTTTTGTTTTTGGTATCCCAGGTTTTATGGCGTGTTTGGATTTCTATGCCGTTTTGTGCGGCAAGTGTAGATTTTTTTTCATAGGTTTTAGGATTTGCCGAATCGTCTAAGTTGGGATCGCGGCCCCATAGAATGTAATTGGCCATTAGTTCGAGTTCTTCTTCGTTAGGGGTAAACTTAATACGTTGCAGATATTCGTCTAAGAATTTTTTACGTTCGACCGAGTCAAGGATCGTAAAATCTAATTTTAGTCTGTTCATTGGTGTAATTTTCCTCCTTATAGGTATAGTATAGCACAAGGCGAAGAGAAAGTCAAATTTTAGGGATTTCAGTTTAGTTAGATTTTATTTCGGTTGAAATTTTATTTCGGTCAGATTATTTTCCAGGCCCTGATGGAGCGGCGGAAGTTAGCAAGGCTAACTCCCAAATCATACCGCCGTAGTAGGAATTGAAATGGTAAAAAAAGGTAGCCTTTCGGCTACCATTTTTTAGCAATTGACCCATTCTCTCAAAGTCGGGAATTGTTCTAATGTTGCATACCATAAATTGGTTTTTTTCTTACTATTGCGATAGGTCTGAATTGTCGTTTTTACCTTGCCGGCACTTGACAATTTAACACGTTTTAAACCGCAATTTTCAACACTTGCAATAAAGTCATGTACTGGGATAACATAAGCATTTCCAGGATTGAAACAGTCTATTTCATTGTCTGGCGTGTAGATAACGTACTTGCACTTGTGTAAATATATATCGTCAAGTTCTCCACAATTAGATTTAACTTCATAAAGGTCTTTTTTCCATTGTACATCTGTTCCCCTTACATGGTTTTTTAATATAGCAGATGCGACCGTTTTGCTGTTACCTCTTAAGCCGTTCATATATACTTTCACGGCTATTTCAAAGGCTTTGCCGAACTTTCCGCTATCCTTTTCATTAACTATTTCGTTTAAGTAATGATTTACCACGTCATTAGATAAAGTTATGTTTCTTTCCTCGTTTTTTCTCATTGTTCTTACTTCCTTTCATATATATATCTTTGTGTTACTTTCGGGTGGTTAGCTTTGCTAACTCGTTCCCCTCATTTATAGATTACACTATTATCAATATAATGTCAACATCTAATTAACAATTAGTGAATGTAATTTTATTAATTCAAATGTATAAATATACAATCGCGATCCAAGCCGACTTTATCACTTCATCACTTTAGCGTGCTAAAGCATTTTGCATCTTGTATACAATACATTGTATACATAATACAGTATAGTGTATACATAATAATACTTACTGTGTATACAGTATATTGTATACAATATACTGTATACACGGTATCATTCACTTCGCGGTACTAAAGTATCATACTAAAATAAAAATCGCTTAAAACGTAAAAATGAGGCTCTGAAGAGAAAAAAATGTATTTATACATTAAAATTTTAAAGTTTTTAAAATTGTTTTATAGGTCTGAAAGGCGGAAAATTAAGATATAAGCGATTTTTCCAGTTATTACCAATCATGTATTTTGAACACAAAAGACACTTTATCGCTTTAATGTACTAAAGTATTGAGATTACAAACGGATAATGTATACAATATACATTATTTTGTATACATTATACAGTATATTATATGTAAATAGTTTAGACGTCAAGATATAGTAGTTTAGACGTCATAATCGCTTGAATACACCATATATTGTATGGTATGCTATAAATGAAGTAAGGGATACCAAGAAATGGAAATGAACAGTAAAATGGATAGAAATGCCAGACAATCAGCACCTATATACACACACATATGGAGCTGCGTTGGAGCTGCATTGGAAGAAAATGGAGCTGCGTTTCGAGCTGCGGCGAGCCTCTTCAGGTTATATTTATTCATTCGGAGCTATAATTATAAGCCTTATATGGAATATCCTCTTCATTTAAAAAATAAAATAAAAAAATTAAAAGAAAATACTTGACTTATTAATAAAATTATATTATAATATATATAAAGAAAGAGATAAGAAAGAGGTTTCAATTATGAAAGAGAATAAGAAAAGAAACACAATGTCAATATTAAATAAGGTATTCACCTTGTTATGTATAATAATAGTGATATGGTTTGTGTTTAGTTACATAGAAGTATTAATAAAGAATGTACACTACTCGCCCACTTATTCAGACTTTAACTTATTAAAGATATTATTTCTTTAATCTTAAATAAAATAGTTCCTCCTTTAAAAAATATATATATCTTGTCGAAAAGGGAAACAATAGTTATTGTTTCTCTTTTCGTTTATGAGATAGATAAATTAGAATATAAATTGTTAGACGTTATTGATAAATTAATATTATGTGATAATGTTTAGACGTTAAACGTCTAAGTAAAATATTATCTAACTTAGACGTCAAAGTATAAATATTTTTACTTGCTTTTATATATAATATATGATATATTAGTATTGTCAAAAGAAACATAAGAAAAATAAAAGGAGAGAAAAAAATGAAAAGATTTAAAGAAGTAAACGGTGTAGCAATTGACTGGGCAAAAGTAACACAGTTTAAAAAAATTAGGGCAGTCGATGAATACGGACATAAATATTATTATATTGTCCTTACGATGTCAAAACAAAGTATTGATAAAATAATGGACGAAACATTCAATATTAAACAGAATAAAAAGTTAATTGTTTGTGAGTTTGAAACAGAAGAATTAAGAGATATAGTATATAATTCATGGCTTATATAAATAGGTTTTCGGACCTATTTTTTTTATTCGTTTAAGTTTGACGTCTAAGGCGCGCCCGCGTATTCTTAGACGTTAAACGTCTAAGGAAAATATTATGCGACTTAGACGTCAAATTTACTTGCATTATTATAATATATAGTATATACTATAATTGTTCCAAGGGAGAGATAAAAAAATAAATAAATAATAAGTAGTAAAATATAACAATCTCCCAAGGAACGAAAAAATTCTAAAAAAGATATTGACAAAGTAAATCAAAAGTGATATACTTAAGTCAAGGAAAAGGGAAAGACAGGAACTTTCCTAAAGGTAAAAAATCTAAAAAGGGTTGTGACCAACACAAGAAAGAGGTGTCAATATGACAAAGAGAGAATTTATGGAAATGGTTATCGCAACAGTTGAAAATGAAGAAATGGTAGAATTCGCACATCATGAAATTGAAAAAATGAACGAGCGTAATGCCAAGAGAGCCGAAAGACCATCAAAGAAGTCAGTTGAGAACGAGCCAATTAAGGCAAGAATAATTGAATTCGTACAGGGTTGTGATGAAAGGGTTACTGCTTCCGCTATCGGTTCGGCACTGGAACTTTCCACTCAGAAAGTATCGGCATTGTGCAGACAGTTGGTAGAAAATGGTACTCTGACTTCAGAAGAAATCAAGGTTAAGGGTAAAGGTAAGCAGAAAGGTTACGCACTTGCGTAAGCCGAATGAAATGGGTTAGCATTGCTAACCCTTTTTATTTTTCTTTAATTTTGACGTCTAAGGTTACCGATAAAAGGTTAGACGTTAAACGTCTAACATTGATTTGTTAAAAAAATTTTTTTAAAAAAATTTTTCCCGAATTTTTCCAAAAAATTTTTCCCAAAATTTTTCCCAAAATTATACATATCCCAAAATTAAAAATTAAAATTAGACGTCAAAATTTCCCGAAAATAAGTTGACTTCTTTTTTAAAAATGATATAATAGTATTGTAAAGAAAAGGAGGAATTAAAAATGACTATCGAAGAAATATTAACAAATTATGAAATTGGTGTAGAAGAATTACGTAATGCAATTAATGGATTAACTCAAGAAGAAATTGATAAGTTATCAACAGAAAATGAAAAACAATATGTAGAAATTGCCATTTTTGACCGTTGGGAATATCCACAAGGCAAACATTATTCTAGAATAAATAATGCAATAGGTTTGCGAAGATGGTATGAAGAACATAAGAAATAGGGTTAGTTTAGCTAACCTTATTTTTTTATTATGTTTAGACGTTAAACGTCTAAGAAAAATATTATGTAACTTAGACGTCAAAAGAACATAAAATAAGTTGACTTCCGGCGGCGGGTGTGGTAATATATAATCAAGGAAAGGGAATAGCCTAAAAATAAGAAAAGAGAAAAAAGGAGAGAAAATCATGAAGTCATTATTTGAAACCTTACAGAAAGCCACAACTGAATTAAACGAAGTCCTCAACGACAGTCTGGTATTTGATGAAGACGAATATACCCTTGATGAAATCGTACCCGCAACAACATATTTTGAATATGAAGAAAAAGGAAAAATTTACAGATTAAAAATGTCGCTTGATTGTTTATCAGTAATAGAAAAATAAGCCGAAAGGCTTATTTTTTTATTTACATTTAACGTCTAAGGCGCGCCAGTGAAAAAAAAATTAGACGTTAAACGTCTAAGGCTAATTATTAAGTGGCTTAGACGTCAAATTCACTTGCAATTTTATAGTTAAAGGTGTATTATATAATTGTTCCAAGGGGAACAGAAAAAAATCTATAATTAAAAGAAAGGAAGTAAAAGTTATGACAAGAAGAGAGTTTTTTGAAGCAGTAGTTAATGGAGCTGTAACAGAGGAAGTTATCGCAAAGGCAAAAGAGGAGCTGGAAAAGATGGACGCCCGCAATGCAAAGAGAGCTACCACACCATCAAAGAAAGCAAAGGAAAATGAACCAATTAAGGAAGAAATTGTTAAGTTCCTTACCGAAAAAGAAGAACCAACAGTTTCAAGTGTAATTGCTACTTACATGAGTATTTCAACACAGAAGGCAAGTGCATTATGTAGGCAGTTGGTAAATGATGGTAGACTTGCCGTTGAAGATGTAAAGGTCAAAGGTAAGGGAACACAGAAAGCATATTCTGTAATGTAAAATATTGGGGCTGTATTGCCCCTTTATTTTTTTTATAGTTTTTTTAGACGTCAAAATTTCCTCTTCATTTAGACGTTTAACGTCTAATCCCAAAATTCAAAGGTTAGACGTCAAATTTTCTTTACAAATTTATTTTTTTATTATATACTATATATAGTTAAGAAAAGGAGAATAAAGACATGAAAAACATTTTAATTTTTGACACAGAAACTACTTCATTAGAAAAGCCATTTTGTTATAATATTGGCTATGTTATAGCCGATACAGATACTCATTCAATAATAGAGAAAAAAGACTTTGTTATTGAGCAAGTATGGCACAACAACATGCTTTTTTCTACCGCCTATTATAGCGAAAAAAGACCACTTTATGTTAATTCGATGAGAGCAAGAAAAACAGAAATGAAAAAGTATGGTTATGTTTGCCAGGAAATGGCAAGAGATATTAAAAAGTATGATATAAAAATCGCTTTTGCTTTTAACTCTTCATTCGATGAAAAAGTATTTAATTTCAATTGCGATTGGTTTAAATGTATTAATCCTTTTGATAATGTAGAAATAAAAGATATTAGAGGGTATGCACATGAATTCTTAATTGATACAAAGTATAAAGAGTTTTGCGACACTCATGAAAAATATACAGAAAGTGGTAACTATTCAACAACAGCGGAAACTTTAACACAGTATATTACAAATAACCCAAACTTTACAGAAGAACATACCGCCTTATCTGATAGCATTATTGAATGGATAATATTAGATACTTGTATAAAAAAGGGTGCAAGTATAGAAAATAATTATAAAGCAAAAAGAAGTATCCCAAGAAATACCAATAAAGAATTAATTATTAAGTTAGATAATGAAACGATTTTAATAATAGATTGTAAAAATTATGTAGTTAAAAAATCAATAAATACCATTTATTGTAAAAGCGGTTTTTAACCGCTTATTTTTTTTATTTTCATTTTTGACGTCTAAAGTACCTCTTCAACTTTAGACGTTAAACGTCTAAGGCGGGCTTAGACGTCAATTTCTCAGAAAATAATTTGACTTTTTAAAAAATTTCTGATATAATTTTTATAGATAAAAAAGAGAGGAGAATTTAAATTATGAGTATTTCCCAGAAAAAAGAAAAGGACTTCATCAGAAACCAGTATTTAGTTATGTTAATGGAAGAACTTGCCAATTTCGAAGATGTTGGAAGATGTGCGTCAAACAAATTCAATTTTCCAGTAGTTGGAAGTAGCGGAAATGAGTATACAATAGTTGTGACTGTTACAATTCCAACAGGTTCAAACAAAGGTCGTGACCCTTATGATTATATTGGAGAACGTGAAGATTATGCCATGAAATTGGAAAAAGATAGAATTAAGGCGGAAGAAAAAGAACGTAAGAAAAAAGAAAAAATTGAACGTGACCGCATAAGGCGGGAAAAATTACAGAAAAAAGAAGGTTAACCTTCTTTTTTTTTCAAAAAAAAATGACGTCTAATTTTCCCAAAATTAGACGTTAAACGTCTAATTTCCCAAAAAAGTTAGACGTCAAAATTACTTGACTTTTTTTCTCTAAAATAATATAATAATACTATCAAAAGAAAGGAAAAAAGAAAAATGACAAAAGCAATTTACTTTGATATGGATGGTACAATCGCAAACCTTTACGAAGTTAATAATTGGTTAGATATGCTTATTAATAGTGATGAAACACCGTATAAAGTAGCAAAGCCAATGGTAAAAATGAATGTACTTGCAAGATATTTAAACAAATTACAAAAACATGGCTATATAATCGGTATTGTAAGTTGGTTATGCAAAGGCGGAAACATTGAATATAATAAAAAAGTAACAGAAACAAAAATCAAATGGTTACACACTCATTTAAAAAGTGTTAAATGGAATGAGATAAAAATTGTTGAATATGGTACACCAAAGGAAAAAATTGTAAATTATCCAAAAGGTATTTTATTCGATGATGAAGTACAAAATAGAAAAAATTGGAAAGGTAAAGCATATAATGAAAGTCAAATAATGGAAGTATTAAAGGCAATTGTATAATTGCCTTATTTTTTTTCTATAAAAATTGACGTCTAAGAAATTAAAAAGTTAGACGTTAAACGTCTAACTTCCTAAAACTTAAAAGTTAGACGTCAAAATTACTTGAATTATTCCTATATAATGATACAATAATATTGTAAAAGAAAGGAGAAAAGAAAAATGATAATTGCAATTATGATACTTGTTGGGCTTTCAATTTTTTCAACTGGTACTTTGTCAATCAATGGTAATGAAATTAATTTTAACTGGTTATCACTTGCTGCTTTAATTTTATTAATTATATTTGTAGTTCGTACTTGACAAAATATAATTAAAGTGATATTATAATAATAGAAAAAGAGAAAGGAGAAAAGAAAATGAAAGTATTTGTGATAAAAACAAGTGACCCAAGTTACCACAAAATTATAACTATTCCAAATCTTGAAACACTTTTAACTATTTGTGAAACTGAAGAAATAATAATTCTTCAAATAAATTTGTTGCATACAGATGACCCTAAACTAATTGCAAACTTATTAGATAATGTAACCTTAAAAGAGGCTAAAGAAATATCTGAATGTAAATTTATGTTAGAAATTTATGATGATTATAGAGAATAAGGGTTGAAACCCTTTTCTTTTCTTCTTAGACGTTAAACGTCTAAGGCGGGATTACCATTTTTTACCAGTGCCGCTTTAGACGTCAAACCTATGTTGACAAATATATAAATAAATGATATACTTTAGTTGTAAAAATAAGAAAGGACAATATTAAAATGACTACTAAAATTGATAAAAGAAAAAATTACTATCTCACAATCGACACAGAAACGTGCAATACAATGGACGACCCTTTTGTATATGATATAGGCGGTTGTATACATGATAAAAAAGGTAATGTAATGGAAACATTTTCCTTTGTTATCTATGAAACCTTTTATGGTATGAAAGAATTAATGCAGAGTGCTTATTATTCGGAAAAAATTCCGATGTATCAAAAGGAAATTGGTAACGGAAACCGCAAAGTCGTTAAATATTCCACCGCTAAAAGATATATCAATGAACTTTGTGAAAAATACAACGTAAAAGCAATAATTGCTCACAATATGAGATTTGATTATAGGGCAACCGCAAAAACTCAAAGATATCTCACAATGTCGAAATATCGTTATTTTCTTCCGTATGGTATCGAATTATGGGATACAATGAAAATGGCAAATGATACCATTTGCAAACAGAAAACATATATCAAGTGGTGTAAGGAAAATGGATATGTAACAAAAAATGGACAGGTCAGAAAAACGGCGGAAATTCTTTACAAGTACATTTCAGGCAATTGGGATTTTGTGGAAAATCATACAGGACTTGAAGATGTATTAATCGAAAAGGAAATCTTTTCCAGGTGCATAGCACAACATAAACCGATGAGAAAATTATGTTTCTAATTCTCCTTTTTAAAGATTGGTATTAATTGCCAATCTTTTTTTATGAAAAATTTCGACGTCTAAGGCACACCATTGTTTAGACGTTAAACGTCTAATCCCGAAATTAAGTACCTTAGACGTCAAAATTAATTGACAATTAATTTATATACTGATATACTATCTATACGAAATAAACAAAAGGAGAACTAAAAAATGGTAGAAACAAGAATTGAAAAAATATTCAAAGAACTTAATTATTTGGTATTAATTGCCTTAATTGTTGGTCAATGTGTAGTAAAAGCAGATTTTTTAATCGGTCAGTTTGTATATCTATTTGCAAATGTATTATCATTTTCAAGATGTTTTATTTTAAATAGACCACTTGCGGATAAAATAAAAGATGGGTGCTGTCTTGGTATTACTTGCGGCTTAATAATAATGGTTATACTTGAAACACTAAATATTCATATTATATAATAAGTTAGCCAATGCTAACTTTTATTAACCTTAGACGTTAAACGTCTAAGAATAAAGTCAACCTTAGACGTCAAAAATCACTTGCAATATATCTATTTTCTGATATAATAAAAGAAAAAAGAAAGGACAAAAGACAAATGGCAGTATCAAGAAAACAGGAAAGAGAATATTTAAGAAATGACTATCTCTACAAAATTATCAATTACTTTATTTTAAGCGAAAATGAAACTGTTTTAAAAGTTAAATCAAATGAAATTGCAATTCCAGTAACTGGATGTAATGACAACGAAGATTTTATTGTTATTACCGTAAAAGTACCAACTGGTGCGAATAAAGGAACCGAACCTTATGATGGTTTTGCTCTTGCTGAAGATTACAAAATGAAACAGGAAGAAAAAGAAAGAAAGGCAAAAGAAAAAGCCGAAAAAAAGGCAAAGAAAATTGAAAAAGATAAAGCAATTAGAGAGAAAAAGGCAGAAATTGTCAATAAAGGAAAGGAGTAAAAGTTATGAGAGAATTAATTGCAGTATGTAGTGTGTTTGGTTTTATGGATATATGTTTCGTGATATACGCTTTTACCACACTTTAAAAAAGAGGAAAATTCTTCCTCTTTTTTATTTATATCTTAGACGTCAAATTTTTTCTTAGACGTTTAACGTCTAAACTTTACAAAAAGTCAAATTTTAAAACAATGTATACAATATAATGTATACAAAATACAAAATTCAATATAATGTATACAATGCACAGTGTTATGTATACAATGTGTAGTATACAGTATGCAAAACTGACTGTCAAATTTTGACTTTTGTCAAATTTTAACCCGTTATAGGAGCTGCGATAGGAGCTGCGATCCCGCGCGGAGGAGCTGCGATTGTCAAATTTTGAGGAGCTGCAAATTTTATCTCTTGTCAAATTTTAATTAATTAAAGGAGCTGCGCTTTGGAAAAAAATTCCAGCCCGCACTAACCTCTTCAAAATAAAATTTGAAAAAATCTCAAAATCCTTATATAATATATTTGTAAGGTAAGGGAAGGAAAAAAATAAAAGCTCCTTCGATGAAGAGGAGAGAACAAAAGAAATTTTGACAAATCCTCAAAAATCTTATATAATATATATGTAAGAT